>ENA-ORXI01001589-ORXI01001589.1-sediment-metagenome-genome-assembly--contig:-NODE-1589-length-17394-cov-33.571231_pt1 | contig 17394 bp, 15 predicted proteins | sample MGYA00237861_ERZ511468 | MGnify/ENA primary metagenome ERZ511468 (study PRJEB26299, sample SAMN06266213) | sediment metagenome | isolation source: Hudson Canyon methane seep mesocosm | place... | reverse complement strand
TAAGCCCAAAGCCAAGGGTAGCTTTGTTTGTGCTTCTCTTCGTACTGATCAATTAAATCGGTATGTTGCAGTGTTAAGCCAATATCGTCTAAACCATTGATTAAGTTATGTTTACGAGAAGGGTCAACTTCAAACTTAAAGCCATTGCCCGCAGGTGTTGTTAGTTCCTGATTTTCCAGATCTACAACAAATTTTACACCTTCATTAGCGGCAACTTCTTCCATTAACTTTGCTAATTGTTCTTTGCTTGCGATAATAGGCAATATGCTGTTTTTAAAGCAGTTGTTGTAAAATATATCGGCATAACTGCTGGATATGATTGTGTTAAATCCATAGTCGGCAATAGCCCAAGGCGCGTGTTCACGTGAGGATCCACAACCGAAGTTATCACCTGCAACTAAGATAGATGCACCTTTAAAGCTAGGTTTGTTTAGTTCAAATTCTGCATTGTCACTGCCATCTTCATTAAAACGCCAATCGTGAAATAAGTGTTTTCCAAAGCCACTACGTTCTACTTTTTTTAGAAATTGTTTGGGAATAATCTGGTCTGTATCAACATTGCTGCGGTTCATTAAAGCAGCAGTGCTTTCATGTTTTTTATAAGGTTCCATAATATATATCCAATTATTCTTTAAAGTTTACGAATGTCAACAAAGTGACCTGCTGCGGCAGCTGCGGCAGCCATGGCAGGAGAAACAAGATGGGTTCTGCCGCCTTTACCTTGGCGACCTTCAAAGTTTCTATTTGATGTAGATGCACTGCGTTGGCCAACTGATAGTTCATCGCCGTTCATCGCCAGGCACATTGAGCATCCAGGTTCACGCCATTCCCAGCCCGCTTCGATAAAAATTTTATCAAGGCCTTCGTCTTCGGCTTGTTTTTTAACATGATACGATCCAGGGACTGCGATAGCCGTTACGTTTTCAGCGACAGAGGTACCTTTAGCTACTTCTGCGGCAATACGAAAATCTTCTATGCGTCCATTGGTACATGAGCCAATAAAAATCAAATCAACAGGAATATCGGTGATTTTTGTATGAGCAGTTAGTCCCATATAATCAAGAGCACTTGCACATGCCTGGCTTTTGATATCGTCATCAAAATCAGTAGGTGCAGGAATTATGTTAGTAATTCCGGTGACTTGTTCTGGGGATGTGCCCCAAGTGACTTGTGGTTCAATTTCATCTGCATTTAAAGTAACAATGGTATCAAATGTTGCTCCATCGTCACTTGGCAAGTCTTTCCAGTAAGTTAAGGCTTTATCCCAGTTGTCACCCGCTGGAGCAAATTCACGTCCTTTTAAGTAATCATAGGTTTTTTGATCAGGAGCTACTAGGCCAGCTCTTGCACCTGCTTCAATAGCCATGTTACATAGCGTCATTCGGCCTTCCATAGACAAGTTTGTGATGGCTGTGCCAGCATACTCAATAACATGTCCGTTACCGCCAGCAGTACCAATTTTTCCTGTAATCGCTAAAGCAATATCTTTTGCAGACGCATATTTAGACAGCTCACCATCAATTTGAATTAGCATGGTTTTTGACTTCATTTGCGGCAGCGTTTGGGTTGCCATCACATGTTCAACTTCAGATGTACCTATGCCAAAAGCCAATGCACCAAATGCACCATGTGTTGCAGTATGGCTGTCACCACAAACAACAACCATCCCTGGGTGAACAAAACCATGCTCAGGGACAACGATATGAATAACACCATTGTTTGGATTTTTCATGTCATACAGGTTTAAACCATTTTCCTGGCAGTTATCTGCCATGGTTTCTATTTGCTTTTTGGCGATAGGATCGGCAATAGGCAGGTCTCTGTTTTTGGTTGGGACACAGTGGTCCATAGTTGCCAAAATACTATGAGGGTTGCGAACCTTGCGTTTTGCATTTCTTAAGCCTTCAAATGCTTGAGGGCTTGTAACTTCATGCATTAAATGACGATCAACATATATTAATGGGGCTTGGCCTGAAATTTCAGCCACAAGATGGCTGTCCCAGATCTTTTCGTACATCGTTTTTTTCATAGTATGTTCCATAACTTACAGCTATCTTTTTAATCAGAAGTTGGTCGCTGTATTGTATATCTAAAAATAATTAACCGATTATTATCGCTTAAAAGGCCTTGCTAGTGCAATTTTAGAAGAGGATGAAGGGGATAAAAATTCAATTGTAAATAAATAGTAATTAATGAATCAATATATTGGTATATTGTTTCTTATTTGTTTGCTGTGTATCATGTGCAGCAACTTTAGGGAAATACGTATTTCCCCGAGTTTGATTTTTCTCAATTGTTACTAGGATTTAGATTACAGATATGAAAGAAGATATTACTATTGGTGTGTTGTTTGTTGCAGGTACATGGGGATTTATTTCGGGCGCATTTATCGTCTCGACAGTATTGTTTGGAGCAGCTGCGATGTTAAGTAATATTTTTTTGAGAGAACGATTAAGCTAATAGATTCATTGACCTCCTCGTTGTGAAAGCAGATTAAAATACTGCGAACTTTTGACCTCCATTAGCACAGTGCTTCTGGAGGTTTTTTTTGCACGCTGCTTTGTGAATAGGGAGGGGCATGTTCAGGTGCTTAATATTTAAGTCGTAATTCGTTATCTTTTTGTGTTATTTCCAAGTGCTTCATAAAACTCATGCCTAAAAGTATTTCATTGCCACTCATGTGAGGGTTAATTGAAGCACGGATATTATGTAGCTCAATTGCTCCAATACTTACTGAGTCTAGTTGAGTGGCATAAACTGTAATCGACCCATTCGCTGTTCTGCTTTGTGATGGATAACCTTTTTTTAAGTGTAATTTTCTGGCAATGGCTTCGGGTATGCTGATAAGCGTTGCACCAGTATCTAATAAGAAAGTCACCGTTTGCTGATTGATGAGTCCATTGGCAAGATAGTGCCCGTAACGATTTTGTTTTAGGCGAACCTCAGCGATCGTGGCGGTATGGTCGATAGGAATATGCTGATTTGGGTTGTTCTGTTGCTCTAAATAGTTATTAAATAGAAAGGTGAGCAAGGCTAAAAAAATTAGCCAGGCAATATATGTCATGCCTTGGCCTATTCTTGAGCTTGTTTTAATGTCGGCTTCAGGCTTGGTCATCGGCTTTGTATTGAACAAGCACCCAGGGTTTTACAACGACAGCCCAGACTGACGCATTATCTTTGTACCATTTTAGGGCGTGTTGATCAGAAACAAGGCCTATCTTTTTTTCATTCATCCATTGCTCTACCTGTTTTTTGTTATCAACAGAAAACTGATAGGCAACATCTACTAAATCTAAGCCTTTTTCGACTTCAATCGCTAAGCCGCTGGCAAAAAATCTTTGTAATTCATGCCAGTATATATGTGATGTTTCCGAATTTATTTCTTTTTTACTCATTGTATAGTGATGATAGGAGGTTGAACCTGGAAAAAATCAGTTGCTCACGGTTTCTAACACAAGCTCTTGATTCCACAGCACTCCCAAAAAATGTCCACTTAACCTATGGGTGAAGCTAAATTTTTTGAAAGCACTGTGAAACCAATATCTTGTACTATAAATTCGCGTTCAACTGATTTTTCCAGGTTGAACTGTTATTCTATAGTAATAATTATAAATTTTACAAACGAGGATTGATAAATGGCATTGTTGGGTGCATACAAAAAAAAATCGACTTTAAAAGCAGCAATTAAGCAAACAACGATTGCTCGTGCAAATGAGGGTGCTAAAGCTGAGCAGTTGTTTATTAGTGCTTACAAAGGTTTTGCCGATGTGGTTAAAGGAGATTTGATTACGGGGGAAGCGCTATATAATTGGGGTTTTGCATTACTGCATCAAGCAAAAACAAAAGAAGAAGAGGAAGGGGTTAAGTTATATCTTGAAGCTATTTCTAAGTTTACATTTTGTTTGATGGTTGCACCTAATCATTTGGGCGCTGCTATTGATGGCGGGGTTGCATATATGGATTTGTCCCGTACTCTAGGGGTTGATGCCATGGATGAATTGTATGATTTGGCTAAAGAGTTTTTTGACAATGCGGAAAGGATTCAGCGAGGTAGTGCTGCTTATAACTTAGCCTGTATTTATGGTTTAAGAGGGCAGAATGAGGCTTGTTTAGAATGGCTTGAGATGTCAAAGAATAGCGGTAGTTTGCCCAATGCAGAAGATATAATTAATGATACGGATCTTGGAAGAGTAAAAGAGGCGAAATGGTTCGTTGACTTTATGGAGGCGGTAACTGCAGAGCCGGAGCCTGAGGTTATCGATGAAAGCGTACCTGTTTATGATAATGAAGGTAATAAAATTAGCGGGAAAACAAAGAGGAAAGGATATCAGAATGAAGTGGGTGGTGTGATTTATGATGCAGAAGGGACTGTACTTAATCCACCAGAAGAGGAAGAGAAAGGCTGAAAAAGACGAGGTTTCAGTGGAAGGTAAATCCGAATGGAAATTATCGATTTGAATTTAAAATATTCAGAATTTTTTCGTTACCTAAATCTCGTGTTAGCTTAATATTCCTTTCAGGAATTTTCTCGGGGTTTGGGTGGGATTTTAATGCACGCTCTAAGCTTTCTTCCCTTATTAGATGTAGCATAGGATAAGGAGAGCGATTAGTATAGTTGGCTGGGTCTTCATGCGCTTCACCGCTGAAACAATAGTCGGGGTGAAAGCTGGCTAGCTGATATATTCCCTCATAACCTTGTTCGATCAATAGTGATTCAGCTATGCCTAGAAAATCCAGATAATCATCAAACTGCTTGAAATAAACAGGGAAAATGATAAGCGTTGTTTCTATGTTGAGGTCTTGATCAAGTCGTTGGCATTCTGTAAATATTGCTTCCAAGCATTGTTCAGTCGCTTGAGAATTAATGACGGCATAATAAATGCTGTTGCGCTCATCTTCCCGTTTAGCAAAAGGGCATATATTATATTCAATAATAAATGATCGAAGCCAGTTTTTGGTTTGCTTTATTATTTGTTCAGAATGCATTTACTTAGGTTTTTATCAATAAAAAGCCCCGGAAAGGGGCTTCTATATCGGGGAATTAAATCAAGAGTGCCCGGTTCCTTCCGATATGCGCTGTTCTCTTTTCTCTTTAGCATGCTCGAGTTTTGAAAACATTTTAAGAATATCTGTCGAAGATAGAATGCCAACTAATTTGTCATTCTCAACAATGGGCAGTGCACCTATTTTATGCTCAGCCATGAGTGATGCAGCATCAGAAACCAGCGTGCCGGGTGGGACTGAAAAAACACCTCTACGCATGATGTTTTGTACTTTTTTAGGTACTACATGTAATTCTGTACCTGTTTTATTTGCTTCGATAGCATTTGAGTTGCTTTTAGGGCCGAGGGCTTTATACATATCTCTATCAGAAACAATACCTACAAGTTTTCCTTTTTCAATGACGGGGATGTGGCGAACTTTCTCATAGTGAATCAAGAAAAACACGCGATCAATCATGTCGTGTGGATCTACTGTAAAAACATGAGAAGTCATTAATTCTTCAACGCGCATGATATACCTTTATTTCTAGTTATTAAAATTACCTAATTAGAATAAGGAAGTTAATGAGTTTTTACAAGAGATAAATTAAGCATATCCAGAAATTTTAAGATAAAATATGCTTAACTTATATTAGCTATTTCGGTCGTTTTGACTTGTTTTTAGATTAAATTTTTGGAGTTTGTATGCGCGTAATTCTTTTAGGTAGTCCCGGTTCTGGTAAAGGTACACAGGCACAGTTCATTACTGAAAAATATGGGATTCCTCAGATTTCGACTGGTGATATGTTGCGGGCAGCAGTGAAAGCAGGGACTGCGCTGGGGGTTGAGGCAAAAAAGGTGATGGATGCTGGCGGCTTGGTATCCGATGAAATAATATTAGGCTTAATTAAGGAACGAATTACACAAGCAGACTGTGAGAACGGTTTTTTACTGGATGGGTTTCCTCGAACCATTGCGCAAGCAGAAGGTTTGATTGAAATGCATGTGGATATTGATCATGTGATCGAGATTGCGGTTGAAGACTCTGAAATCATTAAACGAATGAGTGGAAGGCGAGTACATGCAGCCTCGGGGCGTACTTATCACATTGAATTTAATAAACCACAGCAAGAGGGGCTTGATGATGTGACCAAAGAAGCCCTTATTCAAAGAGATGATGACCAGGAGGATATTGTCAGAAAACGATTGTCTGTCTATCATGAGCAAACCAAACCCTTAGTCGATTTTTACTCTGCAGAAGCAAGGCCTGTTACATTTAGTTCCATTGCAGGTGTTGGGGCAGTAGCTGAAATTACAAAAAAAGTGTTAGCTGTTTTGGAATGATATTTCAGGCAGAGTAGTTATACTTCGCGCGGTCACGGATGCGGAATTTATAAGCTGCTGATTTTTTGTTGACAGCAAGGCGTTGAAATAGGCGCATAGCAAGCTACGCAACTATTTCAACAACGCAGCTGTCGGCAAAAATCAGCGTTTAGAAATCTGCAGTTGTGACCGCGCGAAGTATAAGGATCGTGTGCGAAATAATTTTTACATTTTAACTATTGGGATGCTGGTTTTTAGGCTGTATTGTTTAAAACAGACTAAATACCAGTCTCCTACGTCACTTAGTTCAAGATGTTTAGTACGAAAATCAATAATGTTTGTTTAAGAGGTGAGTAAGTGTCAAAAGTAGTTGATGTGGCTGTTGTAGGTGCGACAGGTGCGGTTGGGGAAGCAATGATATCTATATTGGAAGAACGTGATTTTCCAGTAGGTAAGGTTTATGCATTGGCAAGTAGTCGCTCTGAGGGTAAGAGGATTCCTTTTAAAGGCGGGTCATTAGTGGTCGAGGATTTGGCTAAATTTGATTTTTCCAAAGTGCAGATAGGTTTGTTTTCTGCGGGCGCATCTATTTCTAGGGAATATGCGCCTAAAGCTGCAGAAGCGGGCTGTGTGGTTATTGATAATACCTCTGAATTTAGATATGACGATGATATTCCATTAATTATTCCAGAAGTTAATCCTGAGAAAATTGTAAACTATAAAACGCGCGGCATCATTGCTAACCCAAATTGTTCAACTATCCAGATGTTAGTGGCATTGAAGCCCATTTATGATGCAGTAGGGATTGATAGAATCAATGTCTGTACTTATCAGGCGGTTTCGGGAACGGGTAAACCAGCGATCGATGAATTAGTTTCACAGACGGCTCAGTTACTTAATGGCAAGCCTATTACCTCAGAGGTTTATCCAAAACAGATTGCGTTCAATGTTTTACCGCAAATTGATGTGTTTATGGATAATGGCTATACCAAAGAAGAAATGAAGATGGTATGGGAAACACAAAAAATATTTGGTGATGATTCCATTAAAGTAAACCCAACAGCAGTGCGGGTTCCTGTGTTTTTTGGACATTCTGAAGCGGTACATATTGAAACTAAGCAAAAAATAGATGTGGCAACTGTTCATCAATTATTAGAAAAAGCTCCTGGTGTTACGGTATTGGATGAGCGTGTAGATGGTGGCTACCCAACAGCGGTAACAGAGTCATCAGGTAATGATGATGTGTTTGTTGGGCGTATTAGAGAAGATATTTCACATCCACAAGGTGTTGATTTGTGGGTGGTCGGTGATAATGTGCGTAAAGGTGCAGCATTAAATAGCGTACAAATTGCAGAAGAACTGGTAAAAAATCACATCTAGTCTAAGCTTAACAAAGTATTTATGACTGCACTTGGTATGAACTGTGGCAAAAAATTGTAAAGGAGAGGGTAGTGCGCAATTTAACTAAAACTTTAGCGGCTGTGTCTTTATTGGTACCGGCTAGCGCTTATCCGTTAGGTATTGGTGAGATTAAATTACACTCAGCTCTTAATCAAAACTTGGATGCAGAAATTGCTTTATTGATTTCTGAAAATGAGAATGCAGCTGAAGTAAAAGTAAGACTTGCTCCCCCCGAAAAATTTGATGAAGCGGGTGTGCCTTGGAGTTATTTTCTTTCAAAGATTAAGTTCGAATCAGTGACAAGGCATGATGGATCAACCATTATCAAATTGTCATCTAAAGAAGCACTAAGAGAGCCTTTCCTTGATTTTTTATTAGAAGTGACTTGGGACAAGGGTAACTTGTATCGTGAGTTTACTGTTTTAGTCGACCCGCCTGCGGCATACAACCAGCCTATAATTCCTATTGTAGAAAAGGTTGAGCAGCCAGTGGATGAGGTTGTTGAAACAGAAGAGGGGCAAATAGTAGAAGCTGTTAAAGAAATAGTTGTTGTCAATGAACTGGTTGACTCAGAATATGGGCCAACAACAAAGACAGATTCTTTATGGACTATTGCCGAAAGGTCTAATAAATATGACGATGTCTCTATAGAACAGATGATGATGGCTATTTATGATGCCAATCCAAAAGCTTTTTATAAAGAGAATGTTAATGCCTTGATGGCAGGTAAAACGCTTTCTATTCCTGAGAAAGAAATCATTGTTAAGTTATCTCAAAAACAAGCATTAGCCGCATTTAAGCAACAAGCTAATGAATGGAAAGGGCGTGTTAGCACTAAAAAAGCTGATCCCAAACCGCTTGTAGAAAAAATTGAAGTAAATAATCAACTTGAATTAGAAGCGCCTGTTGAGGCCGAAATTGCTGAAGCAGTCACCGTTGTGTCAGATGTTGAAACAGTGACTGAGGTAAGCCCGGAACAAGAGTCTAAAATAGCAATAGACTCAGGGAATGATGCTAGTACCGCTTTGCAAGTTAGGATGGAAAAGCTTGAGCAGCAGTTGCTCATGATGCAAAAAATGCTGGTTTTGAAAGATGAGCAGATTGCAGCATTACAGCATAAAAAAAATGACAAACCTACAGAGTCGGTTAATGAGCTTAAACCGGTTGTAGTGGATGCTAAAGCAACTTCTAAGCCGGGTGATATTAGTACGGAAACAAAACCTGTTGTAAAAACGGTAGAAAAGGAAATTATCAAACCCCAGCCTAAGCCTGCAGTCAAACCAAAGCCTGTTGCTAAGCCTAAAGCTAAACCTGTTAGACAGCCTGAGCCAGAGCCTGGCTTTATGGATGAATACTTTACACTAGTCGTTGGTGGTGCAGGTGCGGCTATTCTGGCGCTATTAGGTTGGCTGTTCTGGCGTAAAAGAAAGATAGAAGAAGAAACTGATGATGAAAGCATGTTTGCAGCAGCTAGTGAAATTAGTTTGCCTGATTCAGATTCATCAATGGATGATTTAACCTCACCCGTATTAGACGATGCGTCTTATGATGTGGGAACGGTTGGAGAGAGTTCATTTCTAAGTGAGTTTACACCCAGTGATTTTGATGCATTTGATACGGATCAAAATGAGGTTGACCCTATTTCAGAAGCTGATGTTTATCTGGCTTACGGTCGTTATCAACAAGCTGAAGATTTAATGCGGCAAGCTATTGTTGATCAGCCAGGAAGAGATGAATGTAAATTGAAGTTGTTAGAAATTTTCTATGCTAATGAGAATAAAGCTGCTTTTGAAGAATATGCAACAGAGCTTGTTAGCGCTGGAAAACATAATGACTCGGAGTTTTGGCCAAAAGTGGTTGAAATGGGCGTTGAGTTAGATCCCTCGTCCTCACTTTTTTCTGATAGTGGAGTTGAGCTAGCGAACTTTGAGGAAGAACCAAGCGAAAAAGTGCAAGTTGCTGCCGTTGAGGATAGTGATAAAAATGATTTGCCGGCTAGCCAAAGTTTAGATGAAGAAAATGATTTTGATTTGTCTATTTTTGATACAGAAGAGAGTGATAGTACTGCTGTAGCTGAAGAAAGCAAGGAAGAGCTTGATTTTGACTTAAGTGTTTTTGATCTTGATGACAGCAGTGATGAGAAAAGTCAGGCAGATGCAGATGATACCGGTTCAAATACAGAGGAAGCATTAGAGACCGTCGATTTTGATTTGAGTACAGTGACTTCAGACTCTGTCGAGGAAGATAAGCCAGAGCAGGTAAGTGCGGATGAAGAAATTGAATCGTTTGATTTTAATTTGGATAGCAGTGATTTAAATACTGAACCTGAGGAAAAGCCTGAGGTTGAAGAGGTTGAGGCTATTGATTTAAGTGCAGAGCTTGATTCAGAGCTAAGCTTAGATGATTTTAACTTCTCACTGGATGATGAAGCGGATGCTCCGGCTGAACCAAAAGAAAGTGAAGGCGACAGTAAACCTGCATCAGAATCTGCTGATTTTGATGATTTTGATTTTGACTTCGATTTAGAAGTCCCAACGACTCCGGCTGCTGATGCATCAGCGGAATTAGGGGGAGGTGTTTCGGATTTGACTGATATGGATGAGCTGGAAACTAAAATGGACTTGGCAAAAGCCTATGTTGATATGGGAGACCCTGAAGCTGCAAAGGCGATTGCTGAAGAGGTTCTTGAAAAAGGAAGCCAGGAACAAAAGCAGGCTGCTCAAGCTATTATCGATCAATTGCAGTAACTATAAATTGATTAATTAACTGTAAAAAAGTCCTTCATTGGGCTTTTTTTATGCCTGAAGGAAAGGGTGATTGCTTTAATTTATAAGCGAACAATGCTGATGAAGGTTTTAATTAACATTAGATCATCTGAATTTTTCCTTAGGTGAACACTTCAGATGAAGACAAAAGTATTCGGGAGTTTTCTCTGAGCCCGTTATAGCGCCTTGTTTCCTAAAGCCATAGAGTGAACAGGAGCAGCGAGAAAAACAGCCTATATTATTTAGAGGGAATGTCTTTTAGTTGGGAAAGAATGCTGTTTTTTAGGCTAAGGAAAGTATCGATTTTATTTTCTAGAAGAGAGTGTTTGGTAAGTATGTGATCTATTTCTTTATTTAAAAAGCTTGTTTCTAAATCGTGTGCAATTTGTTGAATATCAGAGAAGCCACAGAAGCTGACAGAGCCGTGAAGTTTATGGGAAATTTGTTCGGCTAAAGCAAAATCGTTATCATAAATGGCTTTTTTTATAGCCATGGTTTGATCAGGAAGTTCCAAAAATAACTTTTTAAATAAGGTTGTGGCAAGGTCAGGATTGCCTGATGTTTTTTCAAGTAACTGTGAAATATAGTTAATTGTGTGAGCTTCAGGTTTAGTTGCATAAGATGGTGGCTTAGGTAACCATAGACCAACGATTTCTGCCAATTGTTCTAATAATACGGGTTTTATTAAACACTCATCAAAGCCCGCTTCAATCAATGTGTTTCGCTGCTTACTTTGGGCATGAGCCGTAATTGCAATAGTGGGTGTGTTTTCGTTTATTTGTCCGGCTTGTTTAATAATTTGGATGATTTCTTGTCCACTGAAATAAGGCATTTGTAAATCCAGTAAAATTAAATCATATTTAGTTTGTTGTAGAAAAGATAAGGCTTCTTTTCCGTTACTGGTTAAAGTTATATTTTTACAATAGGTTTCCAGTTGAGATTCTAATAATAATCGATTTATTTTGTTGTCATCAGCAATAAAGATAGAAGCAATCGATGGGGGTTGAGGTGGTTGAATGCTTTTATTGTTTTGTACTTGAGATTGGCAATGATTTTGTATGGTTGTTTTTAAAAAGCTTGAGCGGCAGGGTAGTGATAATGTGTTGAAGTTTTTTACAGTATGTTCGTGTGAGGTAAGGAAAATAATCGCCGCTTTAGAAATGGAACTAAATTGACTGTTTAGTGATTCAAAATCGTTATTAATAGCTGCATAAAAAACAAGATCAAAGCAATCGGTTGTTTGCAATGATTCAAATTCAGAAAAATTACATAAGGCACTTGTTTGGTAGCCCAGGTAGTGTAATTGATTGATAAATGAAGATCTTCTCAGCTTAAAAGGGTCAATAACAAGAATGTGTTTTTGTTGATGTGTATATGGCTCGTCTGGAAGTAGTGAAATGGGTAGAGATAGCCAAAAGGTGGAGCCTGTGTTGTGGATAGAGCAGGCACCAATATTTCCGCCTAAACGGGTGGCAATGCTTTTACAAATTGATAGTCCAAGTCCGGAGCCTGTTTCATTGGTCGAATTATTTTCATTAATTTGTAGAAAAGGTTTAAATAAAGAAGAAATTTTGTCAGCATGAATGCCTATGCCCGTGTCTGAAACAGTGATAAGCAAGTGCTTGTTTTTTAATAAGTGACAACGAATAATGATATGCCCTTGTTTGGTGAATTTAATTGCATTGCCTAGAAAATTAGCCAGTATCTGTTGTAATCGAGTGGGGTCGGAGGAAATAAAATGAGGAATCTCATTATCAATATCAATAATCAGTTGAACTTTATCTAATAATGGAGTGATGGTGGTCGCACAGTTTTCAATGCTTTCTCTAAAATTAAAAGGTGTGGTGTTTATTTTAAAGTTGCCTGTTTCAAGGCTGGTGTAATCAAGTATTTCATTGACGATATGTAAAAGATAGCTTGCTGATTGTTTAACTAAAAGCGTTTGTTCTAACTGCTGTGGTGATAGTTCTGAGTGGGTCAGGAGTTCAATAAAGCCTAAAACACCATTCATAGGTGTGCGAATTTCATGGCTAATATGAGCAATAAATTGGGATTTTGCTTTATTTTGACTAATCGCCAAGTGAGTTGATTTTTCAAGTGATTTGTTTTTTTCTTCTAAATCAGCAAGTGTACGATTTAATTCGCTAACAGCAAGGTCAACCTGTTTTATTAAATAGCTTTGAGTTTGTTGTAAGCCGATAGCCATCGTGTTGAAGCTTTGGCATAGGATGTTTATTTCAAACGTGTTACTGGATACGGCGCGCAGATCCATTTTTCCATCGGCTATGGCATTAGCTGTTTTGGTTAAGTTTATAATTGGGGCACTAATGCTTTTACTAAGTTTAATGGCTAGGGTAATTGTAAAGAGCAAGCCTATAAAGATAATTAACAGACTGTTCTGCAAGTAAATATGTTGTTTATGGTAAGTGTTTTCTAATGACAAGATGATTTCAACACTTCCTATGACTTTACTAGATGTTAACTGAATGCTTTGAGAGGGAGGGAGTAGTGATTCATCAATGTTTTTGTTAATCGAGTATAAGGTGACGGGGTGTTGAAAATGAATGAGTTCTTTAGTGGAGGGGAGGGATGGGTTATCTGATCTAACTAGTGTTTTACCTCGGCTGTCGATGATATGTACCGAAACTATATCGGGTTCGGAGAGTATGCCTGTAGTAATGTTATTGAGTATTTCAGTATTAGCAGAAAAAACACCATAGATACTTGAGATGGCGAGTTGATTAATGGTGACTTGGCCTTTATCTTTTAATGCATTTTCAAGGTCAAGGTAGTGATATTGAATAAAATAGAATGCTAGAGATGAGGCAAGAAGAAGGCTGGGGGCTATACCGAGGAGTAAAAGTCTAAATTGGATACCGGAGAGGTTCATTTTTTGTTGACTATTTTATGAAATGCTAATATTCTTTTATCCATGCAATGGATGGTTTTTTAAGTCTTTACATGCGTTGAAGCTATGTAAAGTATAACAGTGGTAATGTATAAAAATAATAATATTACATTATTAAATTATAATCGGTGAGGAGAGAATTGTGGCTAGAATAGTTGTGCTTGGCGCGGGTATAGGTGGTGTTCCAATGGCCTATGAAATGAAAGAAATGGTTGGTAATGAGCATGAGGTAGTAGTGGTTTCAGACTCTCCAACATTTCATTTTGTACCTTCTAATCCATGGGTTCCGCCTAAATGGCGTACGCCAGATGAGTTAAAAGTTGAATTGGCCCCTGTTTTTAAAAAGAAAGGGATTGAGTTTATTCAAAAAGCAGCCAAAAAAGTTGACCCAGAGAATAGTTTGTTGCAAATGGATGATGGCTCAACAGTTAATTACGATTATTTGGTTATTGCCACTGGACCTCGTCTAGCCTTTGATGAGGTACCTGGTTTAGGGCCGGACGGGTATACTTCCTCAGTTTGTCATGTTGATCATGCTGCTGTTGCAGCACAGGATTGGGATGCATTTATGGAAAACCCGGGGCCAATTGTAATTGGTGCGGTTCAGGGAGCATCATGTTTTGGCCCTGCCTATGAATATCTGATGATTCTTGAAACTGAATTAAGAAAGCGAAAAATCCGAGATCAGGTCCCTATGACTTTTGTGACTTCAGAACCTTACATTGGACATTTAGGTTTAGGTGGTGTTGGTGATACTAAAGGTACTTTGGAGAGTGTGTTAAGGGAGAAAACCATTAAGTGGGTGACAAATGCCAAAGTAGATAAAGTTGAAGAAGGCATGATGTATGTGACGGAAGTTGATGAGCAAGGTGAAGATAAACAGAAGCATGAGCTACCTTTTAAGCATTCTATGATGCTACCCGCATTTACAGGTGTTGACGCAGTTAGAAATGTAGATGTTGAGGGTTTAATCAATCCAAGAGGGTTTGTGTTGGTCGATCAGTACCAGCGGAACCCAACCTTTAAAAATATATATTCAGTGGGTGTTTGTATTGCTTTGCCGCCTGTTGAGAAAACGCCTTTACCAGTAGGGACTCCAAAAACAGGTTATATGATTGAGTCGATGGTCACTGCAACAGCTCACAATATTAGAGATGAGCTGGCGGGTAAAGAACCCTCAGATATACCTAGTTTAAGTGCTTTATGTCTAGCTGATTTGGGTGATACTGGCGTGGCTTTTTTGGCAGTACCTCAAATTCCGCCAAGAAATACTACGTGGTCTGCACATGGGCGTTGGGTGCATGTGGCAAAAATAGGCTTTGAAAAATATTTTATGCGTAAAATTAGAAAAGGGATTAGCGAGCCTTTTTATGAAAGGCTGATGCTTAAAATTATGGGTGTTGTTCGTTTGAAATAGGAGTTAAAAATGACGATAGATCGCTTGGTAATGGCAGTTGCAGGGACATTTGTTCTAATCAGTATTTTGTTGTCCATTTTTCATTCTCAGAACTGGCTTTGGTTTACGGGCTTTGTCGGTGTGAATTTATTTCAGGCAGCATTTACTGGTTTTTGTCCATTAGCTATCATATTAAAGAAATTTGGAGTTAAGTCGGGTTGTGCATTTTGAGGTGCTAAAATATCCAGTTTGAAGAGAAGAAGGAGGGGATAAATCATAAGGTTTTATCCCCTTTTTTACATGTGTCGTTCTGAAATTTTATACCGCCTTGTACTGCGGTTAGTGGAATAATTGAAATATATATTTACTTGACTTTAAATTTCTTATCTATCTTGTTCTTTTAATTAGAACTTTTTTCTTGTATCATTCTACAAAATGATATTTTTAAAGAAATGTTTTTTTGGTTTTTCCTTATGTTGTTGAATAGTATTGCTAATAAATACGTGGTGTAAATTTTGCATTAAATATAATGTATTGACTGGCACTAGCAACTGGATGATAAAAAGAAAATGATTACCCGTAATAGTGAATAAAGTTTTAAGGAGTTAGAAATGGCAGAAAGTGACTTAGAAGAAGGTGAAGAGAAAAAATCTTCCAAAAAAATAATTATTATTGCGGCAGCTGTGATTTTGCTTTTAGTTGGCGGTGGTGCTGGGTATTATTTTATGGCTGGTGATACGGCTGTAGAAGGAGAGTCGGTTGAAGCTGCTGAAGAAGAGGTTGTAGAAGAGGAAGGAGCAAATGAGCAAATTTATTATGCTATGAAAGAAGCCTTAATTGTTAATTTCCCTAAGGGTTCAAGTGCAAGTTTAATACAGGTATCCATTTCTCTGTTAGTCAAAGGAGAGGAAACGATAGAAGCATTAAAAAAACATGAGCCAATGATACGAAATAATTTACTCATGGCTATTAGTGCTAAAGGGGCTGATAATTTAAGAACTAGGGAAGGAAAAGAAGCGCTTAGAGATGAAATGTTAAAAGAAATTTCTAAGGTTATGGAAAGAATGATAAAAAAAGATAAAGTTGAAAACGTCTTTTTTACTACGTTTGTGATGCAATAATGTCAACAGCAGATTTATTATCACAAGATGAAATTGATGCGCTTCTGCATGGTGTTGATGATGGCGATGTAGAAACGGAAGAAGAAGATGAAGGTGGTTCTGATGGTGTAAGGTCGTATGATTTTAATAGTCAGGAAAGGATTGTTAGAGGCAGGATGCCAACACTGGAAATGGTTAATGAGCGATTGGCGCGTCTTTTTAGAATCTCTCTTTTTAATTTTTTAAGACGCTCTGCTGAAATTTCAATAGCGGGAATTCAAGTTCAAAAGTTTTCGGAATATATTCAGAGCTTATATGTCCCTACAAACCTTAATATCGTGAGGTTTTCCCCTCTCAGAGGGCGTGCTCTCATTGTTATGGAGCCACGGTTGGTTTTTACTGCGGTTGATAATTTCTTTGGTGGTGGTGGGCAGTTCTACAATAAGGTTGAGGGGCGCGAGTTTACCCCGACTGAAATGAGGATTATTCGCCTTATTATCAATTTATTATTTGATGATTTAAAAGAAGCCTGGAAGCCAGTGATGGCTTTGGATTTTGAATATATGAATTCAGAAGTCAACCCGCAATTTGCAAATATTGTCAGTCCTGCCGAGATTGTGATTATTTCTACTATTCATGTGGAACTGGAAGGTGGCGGAGGTGATATTAATATTGCTATGCCTTATGCAATGATTGAACCCATCCGGGACTTATTAGATGCTGTCACCAGTGACAGGGGAGAGGTGGATGGTGCATGGCAAGATAACCTAAGAAAAGAGGTGCTTCGTAGCGAGGTACCTGTAAACAGTTTACTGGTGGAAAAAAACATGTCGATTCAACAAGTCATGAACTTTAAAAAAGGCGATGTTATTCCATTTGATATGCCTGAAGCGGTTGTGGTTAAAGCAGAAAAGATACCTATTTTTAGAGGAAAGATTGGTTTGTCAGATGGTAACTATGCGGTTCAAGTAACGGAAAAAATAACTCAAGATTCTATGTAGGCAGATAAGGTTTTGATTAATGGTTTACAAGAAAAAAACAGATAGAAATTAGGCGAAAGTAATGAGTGAAGACGAAGCGTTAGGCGATGATTGGGCAGCAGCAATGGAAGAACAAGCGGATGGTGGAACAGGTTCTGATGCTGACTGGGGAGATGCTTTAAAGGAGCAAAGTGATGCGGAGAATCTTGAATCAGCTCAATTTGATGAGCTAGATGCATCAAATGAAGCACCTGTTAAAGTAGATGTTTCATCGGAAGACCTTAAGCTTGATGTTATTTTGGATGTGCCTGTGACTGTTGCGATGGAAATAGGCCGTACTCAACTTAATATCAGAAACCTATTACAGCTAAATCAAGGATCTGTGATTGAACTGGATCGATTTGCAGGTGAGCCTATGGATGTTTTAGTCAATGGAACTTTAATTGCTCATGGTGAAGTGGTGGTGGTTAACGATAAGTTTGGGATTAGATTAACCGATGTTATTAGCCCTTCAGAAAGAGTGAAAAAGCTGGGTTAAT
>ENA-ORXI01001587-ORXI01001587.1-sediment-metagenome-genome-assembly--contig:-NODE-1587-length-17431-cov-3.708079_pt1 | contig 17431 bp, 10 predicted proteins | sample MGYA00237861_ERZ511468 | MGnify/ENA primary metagenome ERZ511468 (study PRJEB26299, sample SAMN06266213) | sediment metagenome | isolation source: Hudson Canyon methane seep mesocosm | place... | reverse complement strand
AATTATGCTGATAGTGCTCAACAAAGAGACGATGAGCTTGCTAACAGTGACTGGAGTGTCGTGGATGATGTGGTCAATAAACAGACTAAGGATTTTCAAGTTCGGTTAAGTCAAAGTGGGCGTGATTATCGTAATGAGGTGAATAGTGATACGGACCGGTTACTTAATCAACATCCTGTGAGAACAGTTCAGGCAAGGCCGGTTTCTGCACTGGGAGGCGGTTTAACTCAAAGTGATGTGGTTTTGCTTCAGGGCGTATTGGCTCGGTTGTCAGCACATTTGGGTGGAATTGCTCCTGACCCTTCTTCAGGACTGCTCGCTCCAAGCTCACAACCAGCTCCTGCTCCAAGAGTAATAGAAATAAGGCCTGTGAGAAAGGTTAAAAAAGGCTTGGATGCCGGTTCGCAAATACGTTCATATGCACTACTTATTGGTAATTATAATAGAGCTAATATTGTTGATGGCACAAGCTGGATGGAAAAAGCTAAGGATAAGGGTTATCCTGTTTTTACTCAACAAATGTATGAGAGAGGAGTTCCTTACACTGGTGTTTATAGTGGCCCCTTTGACAGTCGACATGAGGCGGTGGAGCTTATGGATATCTTAAATAAGGCGAAAGGCGAGAAATATTGGGATGAACAAAGTATTTTGTTTGCGCCTCGTTCGCAATGGCAGATTGAAAGCATACCTGCACCTCAAAAAATGGATGAGGATATTAAAGCATCAGGCGCTACCGCTGAACATCTCTCTAATGGTTCTTATATTATTCTTATTGGGCATTACCGAAATAAGGTAAAAGATTATGTCAGATTGCTGAAAAAGAATTTACAGGAGCATGATATTCTTGCTTATACAACTGAAATAAAGGTGCAAGGAATTCCATATACAAGTTTATTTTCTGGTCCATACAAAACCAAAAATGAGGCCCGCACTGCTCTAGATCGTTTGCGGACAGAGTTTAATACCTTTTTAGGCGTTGAAAAAATTCTCTTTAAAGATGGAAATATACACTAGTATTCAGTCAATGTTATATTGACGGACAGAATTTAATAGCCGTCCCTTGCTGGGGAGGGTTGGAAGAGGGGAATTAAATAGCTCTCTTCGTCAGAATTCTTTAATCTCTTTATATTCACAGCTTTGATAGAGTTCTAGTTGTTTAACAACTTTGGTTTGATAGATAAGTAAATTGTTCTCGTGTTTAGCGTGGGAATGCAGTTTGTAATCCTCCTGTGTTACGGGACGCGGGAGCGTCTCTGTATGAATTCCCACGGAGACCGTGGGAACTAGTAAATATAGACTAGTTCTCTGGTAACTTTGGTTTGATGGATAAGTAAACGGCTCTCGTTCCCATGCTCAGCGTGGGAATGCAGTTTGTAACGCTCCTGCGTTACGGGACGCAGGAGCATCTCTGTATGAGTTTCCACGGAGACCGTGGGAACTAGTACTTTATAGATTCATCTTTCCTATGTTGCCAGAACACTAGTCTTGTGCTTTAACAACTTCTAGGAGCTACTAAAGGTGAGTATTGAGCAAGATTCTGAACAGCAAGAGACCGTTGAGTTTGTTGATGGGGATGACAACAATGTGGTTGAACATTCTACTGAACACAGTAGCAATCATGTTGATGATCCTTTGCTGTTTTGTTTATTACAACTTGCCCGTCATTGGCAAAGGCCAAGTTCAGCAAATGCCATTCTCAGTAGCTTACCTGTTTCTAAAGAACTGCTGACCCCTGAGCTTTTTATTCAAGCCGCTACAAAGATTGATCTTACTGCCACTCAAGTAGCTAGGCCATTACATAAAATTTCTAATCTTGTTTTACCTGCCGTTCTGTTATTAAAGAATAAGCAAGCCTGTATTTTATTGGGTTTTGAAGATCAATTTCAAAATGCACATATCATCAGTTCCGAGTTTGGTAATAAAGAGATTACTATCCCCGTGTCTGAACTTGAAGAAAACTACCTTGGACATGCAATATTAACTCGTCCAGTGTTTCGCTTTGATGCGCGCAGTCGGGAAACTCAAGTACCTCGCTCAAAGAGTTGGTTTTGGGGAACCCTGCAAGGCTTTTGGCCAGTTTATGGTGAAGTAGCAATTGCTTCAATAATGACTAATATATTTGTGCTTGCCAGTCCTCTGTTTGTAATGAATGTCTACGATAGAGTTGTACCGAACAGTGCGCTGGATACTTTATGGGTACTTGCTATTGGGATTAGTCTGGTTTATATCTTTGACTTTATTTTGCGAACTGTGCGCAATTATTTGTTGGATAAAACGGGTAAAAAAGCAGATGTATTGATGGCTAATGCTATTTTTCAGCAGGTTATGGGCATCCGTATGGAGCACCAGCCTGCATCTACAGGTGCAATGGCAAAAAACATTCAGGAATTTGAATCACTTCGGGAGTTTTTTACTTCGGCAACATTAACGGCACTCATTGATTTTCCTTTTGTATTTTTGTTTTTAGCCGTTATCTGGTTTATTGGTGGCGATGTTGCGATTATTCCTTTTCTTGCAGTACCTCTTGTTTTAGCCATTGGATTGGCTATGCAAGCGCCATTATTACGAATTATGCGAAGCAGCTCTAAGGAGGCTGCACAGAAAAATGCCTTAATGGTAGAAGCATTGACTGGGCAGGAAGCTATTCGTATTTTAGGTGCAGAAGGCTTAATGCAACATAAGTGGGAACAATATGTTGATGTTTTGGCTCGCTCAAGTACGAAGTCTCGCTTTCTTTCTTCAATAGCAATTAACCTGTCGATGTTTGTTCAACAAATGACAACGGTTGGGGTTATTGTTTATGGTGCTCATCTTATAGCCGCCGGTGAAATAACGATGGGGGCATTGTTTGCTAGTACTATTCTTACGGGTAGGGCTATGTCTCCTTTGGGTAAAATTGCGGGTATTTTAATCCGATTGCAACAATCCAGGATTTCATTGACCACCTTAGATCAGATTATGGCTTTGCCCGTGGAACGTCCCAATGATAAGCAGTTTATCAATCGACCTGAACTATTAGGCGAAATTTTGTTTCAAAATGTTTGCTTTCGATACCCCGAACAACAAACAGACGCTTTGAGTCGTGTTTCATTAAAAATCAAACCGGGAGAGAAAGTAGCTATTGTTGGACGTATTGGTTCAGGAAAAAGTACGCTACACAAATTGATTTTAGGGCTGTATTATCCAAATGAAGGTAATATTTTGTTGGACGGGGTGGATGTCAGGCAATTGGACCCAGCTGATTTACGAAAAAATATTGGTTGTGTGCCACAAGATACGACACTTTTCTTTGGCACAGTTAAAGAAAATATTGCTATGGGGAACCCATTTGCTAGTGATCATCAGATTCTTGAGGTTGCTCAAATTGCCGGTGTTAATGATTTTGCAAGCCGTCATCCCAGAGGTTTGGATATGATGATTGGTGAACAAGGAAAGGGGCTTTCCGGTGGCCAAAAACAAATGGTGGAGCTTGCACGTGCTTTGCTGGGAAATCCGTCTTTATTGTTAATTGATGAGCCGGCAAGTAATCTGGATCGGGCGTCAGAAGTTCAATTTATTAATCGCATTAGGGATTATATAAAAGATAAAACAGTACTTCTGGTGACGCATAAGTCATCATTGTTAGAGCTAGTGGATCGCCTGATTATTATGGAATCAGGGCAGATAATTGCTGATGGACCTAAAGCAGATGTTCTGAAAATGGTAGAGTCGGGTTATCTTAAAACAAAAATGGACCAGGTTAACTCAGAGGTTCTTGAACAATTATCTAAGATCAAGGCTGAACAGGATGAGTTTATGTTTAGTCAATCCATGGTTGAAAATGTTCAACAATCTCATCATATTGATGAATTTCAGCGTATTCATCATGAAGATGAGGAACATATATTAAGGCCTGGTAATCTACCATGGTTGCGATTTAAGCCTATTACGCATATAGCCTTGTTGTTGGTTACTTTAATTGTTGGTGTTGCAATTATTTGGGCAAGTTATGCTGAACTTGATGAGGTTACGGTTGGACAAGGTAAGGTGATTCCTTCTCGTCAGGTACAGATTGTACAGAATATGGAGGGTGGCATTATTGGAGATGTTCTGGTTAAAGAAGGTGATCTTGTTCAGAAGAAAGAGATTTTATTGCATATTGATGATACCCAGTTCCAATCTTCATTTAAAGAAAGCAAAGTGCATTATTTGTCAAAACTTATAAAGCAAATCCGTTTGCAAGCAGAAACCAATAGTTTGCCTTTTAATCCGCCAAAAAGAACGGAGGCTACCTGGAATGAGTTAGTAATCAGTGAAAGAAGGTTATATAAGTCTAGAAGGAGATCTCTCGATGCTGCGATTAGCATTTTAAATAAGCAGGTTGTTCAACGAACTCAGGAAAAAGTTGAGCTGCAGGCAATGAAACAGCAGTTGCAAAATAGTGTGGATCTACTCAGGAGAGAGTTGGAGTTAGTTAAACCTATCGTTGCTAAACGATTAATGTCAGAAGTTGAGATGCTACGTCTACAGCGACAGGTAACAGACCTTGAAGCAAAGCTGGAAGGAACAACATTAGCTATACCAAGGGTTCATTCAATGATTAAAGAAGCTAAAGAAAAAACGAAAGAACCGGAGATTAATTTTAGAACGGAAGCTTTACAGGAGCTTAACGAAACTAACGCTGAATTAGCCCGTTTAACCGAGTCTATAACAGCTCTGGAGGATCGTGTAATGAGGACTTCTGTTCGTTCTCCTGTTAAAGGTACTGTCATTAGAGTGTTAGTGACAACCACTGGACAAGTTGTACAGGCGGGTATGAGTTTGGTGGAAATTATGCCTATGGAAGATTCATTACTGGTAGAAGCTCAGATTCGTCCCGAAGATATTGGATTTCTCCATCCTGGACAGGAGGTTATGGTGAAGTTTACTGCTTATGATTTTTCTATTTATGGTGGGTTAAAGGGACGTCTTGAGCATATTAGTGCAGATGCAATTACTAATGAAAAAGATGAGAACTTTTACCTGATTCAAGTTCGTACCTCTAAGAAAAAGTTAGGAAATGAACTCGTCCCTCTTCCAATTATTCCAGGTATGGTTGCGAGTGTTGATATTCTAACGGGTAAGAAAACTGTTATGGATTATATTCTTAAGCCGATTTTAAAAGCAAAAAATAATGCTTTAAGAGAGCGTTGATATGCTTTTTGTAAAAAAAGCTGCATCGGTATTATATTTGACTTTTTATGTTGTTTTTAGCTGTAATCTTGTACTGGCTAGTGATAATGGTGAGGTGTTGAGGAAAACGGCTGTTGCTGCAGCTGAAGCAGGGGATATGACGCTATTGGAGGAAACTAATGCGCTTCTGGTAAAACAGTTATCTATTACACCTAGATGGGCTTCAATAAAGCTTCGTCAGGCCTTGGCGATGAACGCTTCACAGACAAAATATGCGAGACAATGGACTCAGCTGAATAGCAGGGCTGAACAGCTTTCTAAGTTGGGACTTAATGAGGAGGCTATTGATACTCTCGAACAAGCGCTTACGCTTGCCCGGTTAAACATAGGTGAACAACACCTTACTACTTTACTTAGCCTTAGACGTTTGGCGGAAACTTTTTTTCGTAATGAAAATATTGAAAAAGCGTCTCCACTTATTTCTAAAAGCTGGAAGCTGTCTAATGCTATCTTGGGATCGAATCATCCTACGTCACTAGATATTGGTTTGCAATGGGGTCAGCTTCTATTTCAGCAGGGAAAAGATAAACAGGCCCATGAGATAGTTAAATCTCTCCATGAAAGTATTATTCCTGTATTAGGTGAGAATCATCCGGAAACACTTGAAGTTGAGTTGTTTTTAATGAATTTTCTAACAATTAAGGGTGGGCTTTTACAAGATTTTTCTAATCTTTGTGAGAAGTATGAAAACAGTTTAGGCTCTGTGAATTTTCGAACGGGCTATTGTTTTTATAAGTTAGCACTGTTACATAGAGATAATGGGGCATTTGATCAAGCGAAATCAGCTTTTCAGAAAGCAGAAAGTGGTTTTCTTGAGGACAATGACAGCGCTTTAAACCAACGTCTAGAAGTGGCAATTGAAACAGCTGAGTTATTTCGGCTTCAAGGTTTATATTCTAAGGCAGAAACGCAGTTAAATAAGTTATTAAGTCAATCTCAAAAAATATTAGAAAAGTCTGAAGCTCAAGGTAAGAACAAGCTTTTAACTATTAATGTTTTACGAATAAAATCTTATTTAGCTCGTATTTATAATCATCAAGGTGAATATTTAAAAGCCAAACGCTTATTGAGTGCAACATTACGGGAACAACATCGTCTATTAGGTGTTGATCACCCTGAGACCTTAAGCACTTTAGTCGACTTTGCTGTTAATGCACAAAATATGGGGCATTATAAGGTGGCTAAACTCAGGTTTGAGGAGGCGTTGGAGGCTTATGAAAAAATTTTAGGTACGCAGCATCCTGCAACGTTAGCCGTATCAAATAACCTGGGCTTATTGTTTGAACAAATGGGTATGTTTGATGACTCAGCATCTTTGCTTAAAGAATCGTTGAATACAGCCAATGAGTTATTAGGAGAGTCTCACCCGACAAGTATTGCATTTAATAATAATTTGGCTTTGTTATATGAAAGCCAAGGACTCTTTAGTCAAGCGCGCCTTCGTTACAATACTACTTTGGCAATTGTGAAAAAACAGTTCGGTGAAGCTCACCAGAACACCTTGTCTATCATGAATAATTTAGCTTATTTAAATATGCTTGATGGTGCTTTTGATGAGGCTGTGAAGATTTTTAAGCCTCTTCATTCTACTTGGTTTGAGCAGTTGGGAGCAAATCATCCAAAAACTCTTAAGGTTTTAAATAATTTAGGGCGTAGTGAACATTATCTAAAGGATTATAATTCGGCAAAAAATAATTTATCAACGGCGTTAGATCATAGGCGCACATTGTTGGGAGTAAGGCATCCAGATACGTTGCGATCAATGATTGATTACTCTTTGTTACTTTTTGAAATGGGTGATAAAGAAGGTGCTGAAAAATTAATGCGTGAAGGTTTTCTGGTTGTCGAACGAAGTTTGGGTAATCAGCATCCGTTGTTTTTTGAAGCCTTGAATGGTTTGGCAAATATACTTCAGTCCCGTGGTGCTATAAATGAATCGCATGACCTGAGAAAGGCGGGGTTTGAATTAAGAACTGAGTTTTTAAGCAAAATGTTATGGGTGTCAGGTGATAATACACGAGCTAGCTATGTGAAGCTTTTTAAACCAGAATTAGATGCGTATTTAAATAGTTTGTCTTTGATTGATTCTCAGCAAGCAGGTAAAGACCTTATTACTATTTCAATGCGTCGTAAAGGATTTTTATTACATACTACAGCTCAGATTAAGCAAGTTTTTCGTTTGGCCGATACACCTAAACTAAGTCAATTTGTTTTTGATCTGACGGATCGTCAAAAAGAAATGACTCGTTTAATTTTGGCCGGACCTAGTGTTGGTTCTGAACAAAGTAACTTTAGGCATTTGAATTATATTAACCAGTTACAGGAGCAGATTAACTCATTGATGTCGCGATTAGGGCAATCTGAATTGCAATTGCGACAAGCTCTTGTACAACCATCATTCGAAGAAATAGCATCTAAATTACCTGATAACAGTGCTTTAGTCGATTTCTTGATTCAGGGTGTTAATAATAGTACTGATTCGCAATTACTGGTCGCTATTCTACAAAAGAAAAATAATGTGTTGGAAACGCAGTTTGTTAATCTTGGCAGTATGGATGATATTAATAAATCTGTTCTTAATTTAAGGTCAATTATTTTTAATTCTATTGTGAAGGGAAAAGGTGGTACTAAAAGGTTAAAAAGAAAAGCACGAGTTGCTTATGATGCTATATGGAAGCCAATAGAAACGCACTTAGCGGGAATGAAAAATATATTTGTTGTTGCTGACGGAGTCTTAAATATTTTACCTTTCGATGTTTTAGTCAATGAGAGTGGAGAATACTTGCTTGATAATATTGATATTACATTACTCAATAGTAGTAGGGATCTGATGGCTATAGAAAAGCCCAATTCAAATGGACAAATGGTGATTTTTTCTGGTCCTGATTTCAATAGTATTAATAAAAACACATTGGCGATTAAAGGTCAGTTTATTAAAAAATCTGCTGAGAAAGGAGAAACTCAAGGTTTATTAGAAAATAATACAAATATGCTGAGGGGTGATCAGCATATTCTTCTACGACAAGGCCTAAGCTTTTTATCAAACACTATGGGTTCTATTAACTTTAAGGCTCTACAAGGTGCTGAGAAAGAGGGGAAAATACTTCAAGAGGCCGCTGTTGAGACAGGTCTATCCACAGTGCTAATGGAAAAAAATGAAGCTCAGGAAATATCACTAAGACAATTCTCTAATAGACCCGCATTTTTACATATTGCTACGCATGGTTTTTTTCTGAAAGAAAATGAACAATTACAGAAGCGTTTATTAAAAATTGAACGCAGTCCTGAATTTATAGTTCCATTACCTGGGGATAATCCACTTTTAAGAACCGGGTTAGCTTTAGCAGGGTTTAATTACAGTGCTTCGAACCTGGGGAGTGTTGATACCGATAATGATGGTATTTTAACTGCCATGGAAATTTTATCATTAGATTTGCAAGGTACTCAGATGGTTGTACTTTCAGCGTGTGAAACAGGTTTGGGAAAAATACATGAAGGTGAAGGCGTTTATGGTTTACGCCGATCCTTTCAAGAAGCAGGAGCTCAATCAGTTGTAGCCTCTTTATGGAGTGTGAGTGATGAGGCTACAGTTGATTTTATGAGACAGCTTTATAAAGGTGTGTTTAAAGGCGATTCTTCTAGGCAATCATTTCTAAATGCTCAGAGAGAGTTGAGAAGTTCAAAGAAATGGGCACATCCTTTTTATTGGAGTGGTTTTAATTTGGTTGGTGCTTTGTGAGGGCTTTCCATGAGGCCCATTAACTAAATAGGTGTTTTTGCTGTTCTATTTGTATGGTAAGTACCTATGCTTTTTTAATTTAACATTTTCAAAGATAATGAGTGTTTGTAGGAGCGTCCGCCCTCGGCAATTGCTCCTGCATTGCTCTACCTACGTGCATCCATGCACTAGTCGGCGCGAATAAAATCATGCTCTTTTCTCTAATAAATGAAAGAAATCGCGCCGAGGGCGGACGCTCCTACATGACACCATTTTTGTTAAATTAATTTTTCACCGATACTTACGGTTTTTTAATGAAGTGATTTTTCAGAAAGTCTATACCGTCTCGAACCGGAGCAGTGGCTTTCCATGACAATGTGTTTTGAAGATGATCTATTTCGTCTAATGTTGCTTGTTTTTTTGCTTCTACGGCCTGCATCTTCACTTCTACAGCTTGCACTTTTAACGCTGCCTGTTCTTTTTCTAGCATTCTTTGCTGGTCATTTCTTTTTGCAAGCATTTCAAGGGTCTGCTCATAGTCCTTTTCTAACAAACTTTCTAAGGCCTCTTTTTTCTCGGCATTATCCAAATCCGAATCTTTTTTTTCTGACATATCAGCTATTTGCTGATTTTCACTGCCGCTTACCTGTATTTGTTCAAGCTTATTTTTTAAAAAGCTCTTTGTGTTACGCAAAGGCGCTGTAATCTGCCATGAAATACTGTTTTGTAGCGTATGTAACTTATCTGTTAATGCTTGTGTTTTGGCTTCTGCTGCCTGTATTTTAGCTTCTGAAACCAACATTCTCGCTTCTGATGACTGAGTTCTTTCTTCTAATTGCCGTATTTTTATATCATACTGGCCTGCAAGCATTTCTAGCGTATAACCGTATTCTTTTTCGAAACATTCATCAAATTTTTCTAATGCCTCTTTGCTGCCTTTTTTCTGAGCGATAATTGCATAATCAGGACTAACCCCTTTCAATACATCGAGTATTGAAAGCCTAGCACTTGTCATTACGTCTGCAGTTTCTTGTAGTCGAACAATTTTTGTTCTTTTAAAATTATTATATTCTGCTACAAATGCCAGTAGATTTGGTGGCAAGGGTTGCTGGTGAGTTGGGTCCATATAAAACTCTGCCGTACCCACTACGATATTTTCAGGGTTCGGTGTTTCAAGAATAAGCAAACCAGCCGGTTTTAAAACCCGATGCGCCTCTTGAACTAGCTCTTGTAATTGTGGGAAAGGAATGTGCTCAGCAATATGAAAACCCGACACGATGCCCTGACTATTACTTTTCAGCGCTTTAAGACAACTAACGGCATCTTGTAACTTACATTGCAATGTGTACTGTTCACAAACAGCCAGCATTGCTGAATCCATATCTACACCATGCGCATCTAGATTTGTCTGTTCTGATAGCATTTCTAACCACTCGCCACGACCACAGCCTAAATCCATCGTTGGACTATCTGGATACACTTCAGCTAAAGGCTTGATAAATGGAAGATAAAAAGCCAGTCTTGATTTAATCAGCTCTCTAGATCCCCGGTGTTTATCTTCAAACATTCGATAAAAGTCACTCACGCGTACACCTCAATTCTGTCGGCAACCAGGCCACACCAACAAAGCGTTTTTTGTTGATGTTAATTACCTTAAATACTAAGGCAAAGTCACGCCATTCATAATTTTTTGCTAAATGTGAATCGGTTGTATGTAATGCGATTGCAATTGAATAACTTCCCTCACCCAGGTTTAAGTCAATATCAAATCGGTAATTTATTTTTTCACCTGGTTTTAAATCTTTTAAAACTTGCTGTAGCCTATGTGTATTTGTACCAAAAACGGGCTGACCTAGCCTGTCTTTAATGACATAGCCCAAGACTAATTCATCAATATCTTCATTGATATCGACATCCACTGTTAAGGTGACCTTTTGTCCTACATCTACCAATTCTAAAGCTTTGCCTTTCTCATCAAGAAGCTTGATACGTTTAATCGTTGCTTCACCTGTGCCTGAAATGGTTTGAACGCTGCCATCCTCTGTTTCTTTTTGCGTTACCGTTTCATTTTCCCGCTCAGCAATGATGGCATTATAAAAATCCATGACTTGCTCAGGGCTTCCTTCCATTGCAATTGATCCTGCATCTAACAGAATAGCTCTATCACAAATGGCTTGAATTGCTGCTTTATCATGCGATACCAAAAGCAAAGTTGTGCCTTGCTGACGAAACTCACGTATTCGTTCAAAACTTTTATGCTGGAAATAAGCATCACCTACTGACAAAGCTTCATCAACTATTAATACATCAGGCCGTTTTGCCGTTGCCACGCTAAAGGCAAGTCGCATTTGCATACCACTTGAGTATACTCGTACTGGCTGGTCTATATATTCACCAATTTCGGCAAAGGCTTCAATTTTAGGCATTAAAGCAATCAATTCTTCTTCGCTCAAGCCAATAAGCTGGCCAGCCATAATAACATTCTGACGGCCAGTAAAATCCGGGTGAAAGCCCATACCCAGCTCTAATAACGCAGCAATCTCTCCTCGCATTTCTACACTGCCTGTTGTCGGCTGAGAGGTACCCGCTATCATTTTTAATAAGGTACTTTTTCCTGCGCCATTAATACCAATAATACCTACCGCATCGCCTTCCTTTACGGTAAAACTTATTTTATTAATAACCCATTTTAGCTTGTGTCTTGGCTTTATGCCTGGCAATACCCAGTCTGCCAGCTTTGACCAGTGGGAGCTGTACTGTTTATATGCTTTCCCTAAATCTTTTACTTGAATAACAGGCATCACAATTCGTCCACTATTTCATCAGCATGGTTTTTAAATAATCTGAGAGCAATAAGGCACAGTAGAATACTGCTAAGCAGCGGAATAATCAGCGTGCTCCAGTCTGGATAGAGCCCTTTGACTAAAATTGTTTGATAACTAGCAATAATCGCTGCCATAGGATTCCAAGTTAGCATGATAGGCCTTAAAAACTCTGGAAGTATAGTTACCGGATAAACAATGGGGGTTAGCCAAAACCAAAACTGCAACAAGATTTTAAATAGCTCCCCAACATCTCTAAAAAATACATTTAATACACCTAAGCTGATCCCAAGCCCAATAGAAAATAATATTTGTATGATTAATACAGGAATAATCGCTAAACATACTTCGCCAGGAAAGTTGCCACTAATAAGTAAAAAACATATAAATAATAAAAAAATAATAGAAAAATTCAGACACGCTGTTAAAACAACGATAATGGGTAATATTCGTCTTGGAAAATTTAGTTTTTTTAAAATATTGGCGTTATCAATAAAGATACTCTGCCCTCTTTCTATAATTTCAGCGAACAAACTCCATGTTATTATCCCTGCACACAGGTAGATACTATAAGCAAACATGGTGTCAGTTCCAGGGAGTTTTGCCCGCATAACCTGCGAAAAAATAACGGTATAAACAAAAATCATAGCTATTGGGTTAATAATTGTCCATGCTGCTCCAAACAATGAATTTTGATACCTCAACTGAAACTCTCGTTTGACACTCCCAAACACAAAGCCTTTATATCGGTGGATATTTTGCACACCTTTTATCATCATTATTAGTTTTTTATTTATTTTTTGCGGTTATTTTTTATCCCCTCCATGGGGATAATAATTTATGAGCAGGAACTCGACTTTAAAATGTTTTTATGGCTATAAACTTAGCACAGCTTAACTTAAAAACTATACTTTGTAGTCTCATGAAGCTTGCGTAATTTGGAGAACATAATCAACTCCCGTATTCCACTTCGTTTCATACTTGCTACATTGATTAATAACTTTGTAATTCATACCCCCCTCATTCCCCCTTTTCTAAAGGGGAGGTTATAGCGAGAATACTTTAACAGTATCCACAGTCATAAACCGCTATTTTCCTATGTCAACATCCATTGTAATGTTTCATTCAGAGATATTGGCTGCCTTAATTGAGGGTACGCTTTCAACAAGTATTTATTTTTCCCACACTGGCGTTGCATATCTGTTTTTCTAACAAATTCGGGATTTACGTCAATGTTTATCGTATGTGCTGTCGTTTTTTGTAAGTATTCAATAATTTCTCTAATACTCGTTAATTGTTGCGAGCATAGGTTGATGATTTGAGATGATTCAGCTTGTTCTGATAAAAGCGCTACATAGGCATCTGCGATCCAGCGAACATCAGAAAAATCACGCCATATATCAATATTACCCAGCTGTATTGAGCTTACTTTTTGCTTAAAATGCTGGACTATTTTAGGGATTAAAAACTTTTCAGCCTGCCCTTTGCCGGTATAGTTAAAAGGGCGAGTAATAACAATATTCAGCTTGTTATTATAGGTCTTAGCTATTTGTTCCATTGCCCATTTACTACAACCGTAATGATTAATTGGGTTTGCTAAACAATTTTCATCTATGATTTCACTGCCTTGCTCTCCATATACATGAGAAGTACTTACCAAAATAATTTTTTTGGGTGCCTGCTTTAATTTTAAGCAGGCATCTAATATATTTTGAGGGCCAAATGTATTGACCGCATATATTTCACTGCTACCGCCATCAGGAACAAAGCTGATACCCGCCAGGTTGATGACATAATCCGGCTGAATAGTAAGCATCATACGCTCTACTTCCTGCGCATTTGCAATATCAACAATAGACTCATCTACTTGATAAGCGGCTTTCTTTAACGCAGGCATTACATATTGGCCGGTAAAACTTTTTGCACCAATTAACCAGACTTTGTTCGACGCAGTCAATTTAAAATACCTGTCCGCTTTTAACCTTTTTAATATCAGCTTCCACCATCATTTTACACAAGTCACTTACTTGCGTTTTAGGTTCCCAGCCCAGTACATTTTTGGCTTTTGAATAGTCACCTATCAATAATTCAACTTCACACGGCCTGTAAAACTCAGGGTTTACGGCTACTAGCAATTGACCATTATCAACATTGTATGCTTTTTCATTTTCATTTTCGCCTTTCCATTCAAGGCTTATTCCAGCTGCTTTAAATGCTAGCTCTACAAAATAACGCACTGAATGTGTTTGATTGGTTGCTAGTACAAAGGTATCTGCCTCAGTATGCTGAAGCATTAAATACATGCCTTGTACATATTCTTTTGCATATCCCCAGTCACGTTTTGCATCCATGTTGCCTAGTTCAAGAACACCTTTTCCTGTCAGAGCAATTTCAGCTACTTTATGGGTAATTTTACGCGTAACAAATTCTATTCCGCGCAAAGGTGATTCATGGTTAAATAAAATACCGCTGGTTGCAAATATATCGTAGGATTCACGGTAGTTTATGACTGACCAGTGTGCAAATAATTTTGCTGAAGCATAGGGACTACGAGGATAAAAAGGTGTCTTTTCTGTCTGCGGAACTTCCTGTACCTGACCATAAAGCTCTGATGTACTTGCTTGATAAAAACGTATTTTAGAATTAACAATACGAATGGCTTCTAATAAATTTAATGGGCCAATGCCTGTTATTTCGGCCGTTGTTATTGGCTGCTCAAACGAAACACCAACAAAACTCTGAGCAGCCAGGTTATACACTTCAGTCGCTTCTGTAGTTTGTAACAATCGAATACAGTTACTTAAATCTGTAATATCAAATTCGACTAACTTTAAATTTGGGTGGTCGCGAACAGCCACTTCTTGCAGACGCCAAAAATTAACGCTACTGGTACGACGGTAAGTGCCAAATACTTTATAGCCTTTAGAAAGTAAAAGTTCGGCCAAATACGCCCCATCTTGACCAGTAATTCCAGTAACTATTGCTTTTTTCATATTTTATCTAGTTGATTTTTATTGATTCGCTTAAGAGAAATAATGATTATTAAGAAATTAAACAACCTGCTTGAGTGAATTCTTAAAGTGTGCCTACCCTATATATACGCAACCGCCCCGCCCCCACTCTTTGGAAAAGAGAAGTTAGGGGAGATTTTATTAGACAAATCCCCCTCAATCCCCCTTTTTCAAAGGGGGAGGCGGTCGGTTATATATTTACAGCTATTAAAAATTTAACAATGATAGCTAAGCACATACCTACTATATTTGCTTGCATATCATACCAACAAAACCCTGTTCCATAGTATTTATCCCAAAGCTCTTTACCTAGGCCAATCAACAATACTAGAAGAATAGCCAACCATAAAGGCACCAAATAAGAAAAAACCAGCAACAAGCAAAAACAAACCGCTATATGTTGCTGCTTATCTCTTTGTACTATCAATTGATACATATCACAGGACAAGTATTAAGGACGCGTTATTGTTTTTTTAATTGTTGAAACAATGCAAGCAGGTCATTTGTTGACTTCTGCCAGCTTTGGTTTTGCATATGTAATTGACCTTTTTCTGCCAATTGCTTTCTGGCACCTTCTTCTTGCAGGTAATATTGTATTGAGTCAGTTATTTGTTCAACATCCAAGGGATTAACTAACTTAGCCGCTCCCCCCGCCACTTCACTCATTGCTGAATTCTCAGAGCTTATCACTGCGACTCCACTTGCCATTGCCTCTGCCACCGGCATACCATAACCTTCATAGAGTGAGATATAAACAAACAAGCTTGATGCTTTATAAAGACTTGAAATATCCTGCTGATCAACATAGCCAAGCACAATAACTTCGCCTCTATCAACCATTGGTTTAAGCAAATTTTGCTGATTCCCCCACCCTTTAGCCCCCACAATTACCAAAGGAAATGATTGCTTTAATTTTGTCGGCAATCGAGCATAGGCGTCTAATAAGGTGGTCAAGTTCTTACGAGGCTCTAATGTTCCTACTGTCAATACATACTGTGCTGGCAGATCATATTTAAGTCTGATTCTGTCAGCAACGTCTTTCGTTAGACTTGTTTTAAATTCATCAGATACAGAAGGTGATACGATTGATATTTTTGATTCAGGGATTCTGAATTGTTCTAATATCTCATTTTTACTAAAGTCTGATATGGTCACTATCGCATCAGCTCTTCTTATGGTACTTTGCAAGTTTTTCTCTAACCATTTCAACATTCCCGGCGTATGGTATTGCGGGTATTTTATATAAGATAAATCATATATTGTCGCAACTGATAATCCATCAAAGGGTTGTAATATGTAATTGGGTTCCCAATAAATGTAATCCCTGCAATCTTCAAACTGTTTTTGGTTTTTTTTCTGTTGAACAAACTGCCTTATTTCGTACGCATATGGCAGCTTTTTAATTGTTTCTTTTAAAAGAGGGGAAAGTAGCTGATTCTTTTTTGTACCTAATAGATGATTATCTAAATTCGCTAACTTTTGCTTTAACTCTTCTTCTGAATAGCTTCTGACCGCGTCAAATGCTTGTACATTATTCTCAACTATCATGTGATTTAAAAGTTGAGATGTATATCGCCCTATACCTGTAATTGGAGGCTGTAGAGAATTTATATTCGCCAGTATATTAATATTTTTATTCATTTGAATAATGATGGTCCAAATGTTTCAAAAAGCCCTATTCAGGCAGTAGCCAAGCATTTATTTCTTGTATACTTTCTTCACCAATATCACCTACAACTCTTTTAAAACGCATTTTACTCTTAAAGTACTGATATTTTGCCTGCAATAATTCTTTTCTTGATCTAAATTCTCTGGCCTGGGAAATTAATACATCACTAATTGTTTGCACACCATATTTAAAGCCTTTTTCCATGGCATCTCTTGACTTAGCTGATGATTCAAGTGCTTTTTGCGCAGCTTTAATTCGCCTTAAACTGGCATTGGTACTTAAAAAAGAGGCTCTTGTCTCTTTATAAATTTCTCGCACTTTAGCAATACCTTCCTGCTTAGCCATTTTCAGCTTCTGATTGGCTTCATCTGCTCTGCTCATTGTAGAGCCTCCACTAAAAATGTGGACAGACATGTTTAATCCAGCGACGAGTGTTTCTGATTCTGGCTGCTGAGACGATTGAAAGCCTGTATTAGTATAATAATAGGTTAATTGTATATCTACTGTTGGCAAATGTCGGGATTGTTGTTGTGCAACACTGCTTGATGCGGCGTCAATAGATTTTTTCTTTGCCAACAGACCTGGGTTTGTACTTTTTGCCTGTTCAAGCCACTGCCCAACATCCCCTTCAATTGCAGTAAACTCAATGTCATCTTTTAGTTTATTCAGTGTTTCTACTTTTTCACCGGTCAACTCAGTCAAGCTTTCTTTAGCAATAATATAGAGTGCTTCAGCCTCTATCTCATCTGCTTCCAGACCATTTAATTTAGCTTCTATTTCAGATGACAAACTCTTCTCCATTTATTTTATACTCTTTTCAATTTTAGATAATTGTTCTTCTAGCTTTTCAAGTTTCTCGCGTGTTTTCTTGAGAACGCCAGTTTGTACATCAAACTCTTCTCTAGTAATAAGGTCCATTTTGGTGAACATGCCCTTTAATAGTGCATTTATATTGTCCTCAATGTCACTTATTGGTGAATCAGAAATGATATTTTTAATT
>ENA-ORXI01001586-ORXI01001586.1-sediment-metagenome-genome-assembly--contig:-NODE-1586-length-17439-cov-9.595611_pt1 | contig 17439 bp, 22 predicted proteins | sample MGYA00237861_ERZ511468 | MGnify/ENA primary metagenome ERZ511468 (study PRJEB26299, sample SAMN06266213) | sediment metagenome | isolation source: Hudson Canyon methane seep mesocosm | place... | reverse complement strand
GATCATCTTGCTACTAGTACAGATAAGGATGTAAGCAAGACGGTCAAGATGCTTAATCTACACAAACGCTATTATGTTTCTGAGCTTGAAAGTCAGTAATGCTAAAAACACCTTACTCATTATTGATTGTTTTCAGCTTTATTTGTTTCAATCAACTGGCTATCGCACAGTCTGGATATCCTGAAACCCAGTCAGGTGATACACGTAAAGTTCGTAACGCTTCATCATCGCCTGAATGGCTTGCAGCTGTTGGTAGAACGCTGTCACAAAACAGCTCAAAGACTATGGAGCAGTGCAGTGTTTCATTGCTAGCAGATAATCCCCATAAAGATGGAGTTATCGTACTAGGGGCGGGTCATTGTATTGATCATTGGGCAGCTGCTAGTGGTGGTTTTGAGGTTGGCAAACATTCGGTAAATTTTATAACAAATACTGGCAAAACAATCGTGCGCCAACTTGATCAAATACTCAAAGCGGAAACACACCAAGGTGATTACTTCATCGGGAAGCTAGACCGAGCAATAGCTAATTCTGATATTCAACCGTTGTTGCCTTCGCCTTATCATTATTCAGACTTAGTTAAATTCCCATACAAAACAGCTGCATATATAGCTGGCTACAGTGCGGACAAAGGAATAGGTCAACAGGGTAAAGTGCTCACCTATGGCGATTGTAACCGACTTGCTGGTGGCGCTTCTGGAATGAAAAAAGCACATGGATGCTATTCATATTCTGGTGCTTCGGGTGGACCAATTGTCGCGACGATTGATTTTTCCAATAATGAGCCGCAACTAAATCCATATATCGCTATGGGCTGTGGTAAAGAAGCATGTAAAAATGAATGGGAAGACTTTAGCGATGAAGAAATTTTCGTAGATTTTTTTCAATTTGATTACCCATGGATGAAACGAGCAGAATATACATTCTGGTTTGGTATCATTGTTGGTGCTCGTGCAGGTGACGATGCCTCTAAAACCTTGTTCACAGAAGCGTCACACTTCACACGCACATTAGATAAGATATTAGCAACACATTAATGACGGATAAAGGATGAAACTTTATACTGATATCGATGGTGTGATTCTGGGTAAATCAGATATAAGCCATCGGCCTGCTTTAGCTAATTATGTCGAACAATACCTTGAATACTGTCTTGAAAATTTTGATACCTACTGGCTGACAACACATTGTCGTGGTGATGCTGAAACAGCACTCAATTATCTTGAATCTTATGCTTCACCAGAGATAATGTCATTACTTTCAAATATAAAACCAACAAACTTCAAAACGTTTAAAACTGAAGCATTGTCAGGGGATTTTATTTGGGTGGATGATCAGCCCACTGCCTATGAAATATTGTTTTTAGAGCAAAATGATCTTTTACATCGCTGGTATCAAGTGAATACGCGTAAAAATAATAATGAGTTATTGTCTTTGATTGAATCACTAAAACAACTGAAAAAAACTGGGTGCGAATGATGAGTATCAGCATAAAACGATTAAACCAAGTTCTCTCAATTTGTTTGGCGCTTATTGTTGCACCTGTATCTGCACAACAACATTTGAATTGGACCTGGCAACTAGACAGATCAGCATTTAATGACAGCCTTATATCTATCTTGATAGATGAAAAGTCGACGTCAAGTTATGAGTTTTCCTGTGATTTAAGCGGTGCCTTGCTTGAAACTTCAGACGAGGAGAGCTCGGCGACCATTAATACCGTTGTTACTGAGTTAAATCCAGAGGGGCTTTTAGTGGTGACCTGTAGAGTAGGGGCTCACTCAGAACAAATAGTCATTATTGATCCTTTTCAAAACAAGCAAGATGTCGAGTTTATAAAAGTGGGCAGTTATTTTGTTGACTGGAGCTTAAATGACGGACAGCTTTGGCTTAAGTACGACGAGCCATGCCAAGAAATAGAGAGTAAGGTTTGTGACATTCCATTTTCAACAGTAGACATGATATGGCCATCAATAAAACAGTAAAAAGCTTCGAGTTAGAGATATTTAATGGAAGCTGTGCGGAGGGTGAACCAGAGCATCATTACAGTGGAGAAAATGATGAATGGCTTGATTACCTACACATCAAGACCCCAGGTTTTGATGGGGTTATTTCACTTTCACTTGAAGCTATTTGGCGAACAGCAATTGAACAACAAAAGACGAGTTTTATAGCACCTGTTACGGGTTATGAAACCATTGTGAAGTTCGGTGATACGATGCAGATGAAGTCGTCATTCACTGTTAAATTGCTCATTTCATATGGTTAAATGATGAATGTAAAAAAGAACCTTTTAGACTCATTGAACAATATTGCCGAGAAAAAATCATCTTCGGATGATTTACTGAAGCAATTCTCAACATGTTTTTTGGATTATGCTTCTGAAACACCAGATAACCTAGCTTGCATAGAACAGTTAAAGATCATTGAGGGTGACGCCGCCTCTGGTTTAGGCTTGAAAAATGGTGAGTTAATCTCTGACATCATCCATTCAGCAGAAGGCTGTGAGATTCCAGAACAAGTAAAAATGGCGTATCCAAAACTTAGTCAAGACCAATGGGATGCTGCATTAAGGGTAATGACGATTCTTATTACATTATTTGAATGTAGAGGAAAGAACTAAATAGTTCAAGACTTGAAAGCTTGTCTAAGCGACTTTCTTGTGTTCCAACCATTTCAATTGGGCGACTATTTACTCGCCTTTATAAGTTCACTTCATTTGATTGAAAACGTTCGGAAAGAAACTGTATGAGTCGTTTTACTCGTTGAGATTGATGGCGTGTTTGAGGATAAACTGCATAAGCGCCTAATGTATTGTTGTCCATGTAATTAGATAAGACAGCCACTAATTGTCCAGTCTTGATCGCATCAGAACAAATGAAATCTGGTAAATAAACTAATCCATATCCTTCAATAGCTGCTTGGCATAAAAAATCACCATTGTTAGCAGTAATATTGCCTGTAGGCACTTTGATACTATACTTTTTTCCGGAAGCACTTTTAAAATGCCAATGCTCGTGGGCAGAATGGTAGTGTAGTTTGCTATGACCATTCCTTAGGTCTTCGGGGGTTTGGGGTGTGCCGTGTTGTTGCAAATATTTTGGGCTGGCACAAAGTATCAATTGTACTGTGGATAACCGTCTGGCAATCAGAGATGAATCGGCTAAATTAGCAATTCGAATAGCCAAATCAAATCCCTCTTCAATCAGATCTACATGGCGATCGTTAAAATCAATGTCAAATGTAATGTCTGGGTGTAAGTCATTAAATTGTTTCAAGATGGGACATAATTTGGCCAAGCCAAAGGAAAGGGGGGACGCTATTTTGATGCGCCCAGATAGCCCCGTATTTTCGCTACCGATTGAAGATTCAAGCTCGTTAATATCATCAAGTATTCTTACACACTGCTGATAAAAGTGTTCTCCAGCATCCGTTAATGTTTGACTGCGAGTAGTACGTGTTATCAAGCTGATACCTAGGCGACTTTCCAGATCAGATAATTTTCGACTGATAGCTGATTTTACCGTATTCATTTGTTCGGCTGCTTTGGTAATACTCCCTGCTTCAACGACACGAACAAAGCTTTTCATTTCCTCAAACTGACTCATTTCTCGGATCCTACGTAGATTATTTATATTGTTCTTTTAATGGGAACAGTATGTTCTTTTTATGACTGTTTATCAATTACCAGAGAACAGTAAAATAGTGCTCACCTTAGTTAATAACCGGAGAAAAGATATGATTCACTTTCAAAAATACAGCAGCTTAGTCGGTAGGATTTTTATTAGTTTGATTTTTTTAGTGGCGGGGCTGAGTAAGATCAGTGGCTATGATGCCACCCAAGCTTATATGCAAGCAATGGGCGTTAATGAACAGTTATTAATATTAGTTATCATCACTGAGGTTTTGGGTGCAATAGCTATTATCATTGGATACAAAACACGGCTTGCAGCGTTCCTTTTAGCCGGTTTTTCTATTCTGGCTGCAATTTTGTTTCATGCAGATTTTTCCGATCAGATGCAGTCAATATTATTTATGAAAAATATTGCCATCAGTGGAGGATTGTTACTAATTGTTTCTCATGGCGCCGGCTACTTATCCGTCGATAATTGGTTAGCAAAAAAATAGCGTTAATAGTATTCATATTTCCATGTCCAACAGGGAGAATATAATGATTTCAATGAATAATGTAAGAGAAGTTAAACACGTCGTCACTGGCATGAAATCAACAGACGGTGATGGTGTTCAACTTACACGGATCATAGGATCTGCACAGCTACCGATGCTAGATCCATTTTTGCTCCTAGATGCATTTGAATCCGATCAGGCACAAGATTATATCGGTGGTTTTCCAAGTCACCCTCACCGTGGTTTCGAAACAGTCACCTATTTATTAGCAGGGCGTATGCGACATAAAGATAGTGAAGGCCATGAGGATGTGATTGAGCCAGGAGGCGTGCAATGGATGACAGCAGGTAAGGGGATTATTCATTCAGAAATGCCTGAGCAAGAGAATGGTCTACTTCATGGCTTTCAATTATGGGTGAATTTACCGGCTAAAGACAAAATGACCTTGCCTGCCTATCAAGAGTTTTCGGCAGATAAAATAACGATTGAGCAACATGAGAATGGTGCAGTAATTCGTGTTATTGCTGGTAAAACAAATAAAGGCTCAACCGGTCCTGTTATCAATAGTTATATAAATCCCACCTACTTAGATGTTTCTTTGCCTAAAGGAGAGATATTTGAACAAGTGGTGGCTGATGATAACAATGCATTTATCTACGTCATTGATGGTGAACTCTCAATTGGAAGTGACTCTCGTAACATTAGAAAGCATCAACTGGCGGTGTTGGGTGAAGGGGAGTATGTTCAAATTAAAGCGCAACAAGATACACGATTTTTGTTCTTAGCAGCTCAACCCTTGAATGAACCTGTAGCCCGCGGCGGACCATTTGTGATGAATACCAAAGAAGAAGTAACCCAAGCATTTAATGATTTTAAACATCAATAATTAATTCTGGAGAACTATGATGACCAAACCTACTATTGCTGATAATAAGCCTATTGCTGTTAATCTAGAAAAAGGAAAAACCTATTATTTTTGCACCTGTGGACTGTCAGCTAATCAGCCTTTTTGTGACGGTTCACATCAGGGAACATCCTTCGAGCCGAAAGCATTCACTGCTGAGAACGATGGTGAAGCGTATTTATGTGCATGTAAACATTCGGGCAATATTCCATTTTGTGATGGCTCTCATACCAAACTATCTAAATAGAGCAATTTTGAGAACGCGAGGAATATTTAGGCTATCACTTATTCTCGTGAATTAACGTACTAAAAATAGAAGCCGTAGTAACTCAGTTTATTACGGCTTTTTTCACTTGTACTAATTAAGAAAGCTAGCAAACAACCGCTCCACAGGTGCTCCAAGTTGAGCTGTTTAATATCAACAGTATTTATTTATCAATTAATAGATGTCCTAAATAAGAAAATAGTCCAATCATTATTCCGGTAAGAAATTGTGCGTGGACTAGATAAGAGAACTTTTTTAATTGTTTAGGTGTATATCGCCATGTAATAAATAGGCCAAATAAGCCTTGCCAAATGACGAGGGCTAAAACCGCTGGAAAGAATAAAATATCCATTGGTACCCCCATCATCGTAATGTGTAAGATAATAACCGCAACGGTTGCAACGCCTATATGGACATGGGTTTTATTTAGAATGCCAAGTAATTGTTGAAGAATTGATAACTTTGGTGGCGAGTAATCTGGAAGTAGCCTATTAGCTAACTTACCTTTGCCCATCATTAATTTCAGTAAGGTGCGGGCATAGATAAATAATAGTGCCCAGAGGCTAACCTCCCCAAATGCTTCACCAATTTCAGTAATAAACGTCTCTTTTTCAGGAATTGGTGGGTATACCGTATAGGCGTAAATAAAATATGCAACAGATAGAACGAGCACCATCATGGTGTAAATTAAAAAATTTCTGATGTCTTTATTCATAATAGTTTAACCTAAAGGAATCACTGTGTTCTGCTCGTGAGGTGGTTGTGTAGGGTGTGAACGCCATCAACACTTTGAACCAATGAATCTACCTGATTTATTTGATCTTGATTTTCTACTGTGCCGGTGAGCAGCACATCTCCTTTTGTTGTGATAACCGTAATATCAACAAGCTTGAGTTGTTCATTTTTCTTCAGTGCCTGCTGGACATTACTGGTAACGTTACTGTCGGCAATTTCAACATGGTTAGAGGAACTAGCCGAAGGTTCGGGTGAGTTATTACAGCCAGAAATGATGATGCTACTGATAATAAGTGTATTGATACCTAATAACTTTAGATAAATATTCATTATTATTGTCCTTTTTATAACTTAAGTGATGTTAAACAGACTCTTAATCCTCCCAACTCTGGCGATCGGTCGAAGTGAAGATCAAGTTGATAAATTTGAGCTATTTCTTTAACAATGGTTAAACCAAGACCATGACCTGATATGGATTCATCGATACGTATTCCACGTTGAGTTATCAGTGCGAGTTGTTCCTGTGAGCAGCCAACGCCATCATCTTCAATAATAATCTCTAAATTGGGTTCTGTTCTAATTGTGCACTTAATAGTATTTTTTGCCCATTTACAGCTGTTATCTAAAAGGTTGCCGACAAGTTCCAACATATCATCTCTATCCGTGTCATGGAGTGTTCCCTGCATGATGTCACAATTAAATGTCAGCGATTTATCACTGTACATTTGTTGTAATACCTTAATTAAGTTTGGCAATTCTTTTGATGGAATAAAGTGTTGTCCAGGGCTACCTGCACCAGCAAGACGTGCTCGTTTTAGTTCATGGTTAATAATTTGTTGCATGCGTTGCGTATGTTCTTGGATCTCATCATAAATAGGTGCATATTGTTTGATTCTGTCATCATTAGATAATTGAGTGAGAAGGTTTAATGGCCCTTTGAGGGTATGAGCCAAATTACCCAATGCGTTACGAGATCGTTCAAGTCGAACAGTCATAACGGAGAGTAAATTATTGACGGCTTCGACCAGTGGGCGAATTTCATCGGGTACATCTTTGCTTAAATGGCCTTGTTGACCTTCTGAAAGATCTAAAACTTCTTGATGAACGAGCTTTAATGGTCGAAAAGAGACTTTTACGATAATACGTTGAATTAATAACAGTAAAATAAGTACCGTTAATGCAAGACTAGAAAAAAGTAAGCTGTAGAATTTTAATTCCTGTTGTAGCGGTGTAATGTCTTCTGCAACAGCAATCGTAACCATCTGTTTTTGCTTTTGGTAGCTTGCGATATGAACTAATAATGATTGTGAATCAGGTCCTATTCGTTGAACAGTCTCAATCTGGCCTAATTGAGGAATAGGGAATTCAAGGCTGCTATCCCACAGCGAGCGTGATCGAACTGCATCATTATTATCAGAAACCATGATCTGGTAATAATGCCCTGAAAATGGTTGACTATAGACCGTTGCCAATCGTGTTTCCACTGTACTAAGATTGCCGTTAGCATCAAGCTTTAGAGATGCAAGTAAACTTTGACTATCATGTTCTAAACGAGAATGGATGAAGCTTTCTGTCAGTTCTTTAATGACAGATATTTGTGCCCAGCCTAAAAACACCATCAAGATAATAAGGCTAATGGTTAAACCAGCTTGTAAGCGACGCTCTAGTGATTTCATATCGATAGCTCACTAAAAATGTAGCCTTGTCCGCGTCGTGTTTTTATATAGTCTTTGCCTATTTTTTGTCGTAGACGGCTGATATGGACTTCAACCACATTGCTTTCATGTTCTAAATCACCTTCATAAATATGCTCTGCTAATTGTGATTGAGATAATATTTTTCCTGAATGAATCATCAAATAACGCAATAAACGGAATTCTACCCCTGAAAGTTGGCTGGTTAGCCCCGAAGAGGTGGTTACTTGTTGTCGCTCTTCGTCTAATGTTAATCCTGCTACGTTGATTGTTTGTTCAATACGGTCTTGGCTACGCCGTAATAGAGCATCAATTCTGGCTAGTAATTCTTCAGTATGAAAAGGCTTACCAATATAATCATCGGCTCCGGCTTTTAACCCTTCAACTCGATCTGGCCAACTATCTCGAGCTGTAAGAATAATAACCAGTAATTTTACATCTTGTTTTCGCCAATTTTGTAATACCTCGATACCAGAGCGATCGGGTAATCCAAGATCAAGAATCACCAAGTCATAAGGTTCTTCGAGACCTTGAAACTCAGCATCAATACCATTATTGACTAAATCGACAGCAAAACCAGCCTGCTTTAGATCTTGTTTAAGTCGTGAGCCAAGACGAGGATCATCTTCTACAAGTAGTAATCTCACATTTTCTCCGGAGAGTTAGTCATTACTTAATTCTTTCCCTGTTCTTGCATCATATCGTATTTCATACACTCGACCTTCTTTATCGAGCAGTTCAACTTCGTATATGAGTTTGTCATCCTCTTCTTCAAGTTCGATTTCTAGAAGCTTAAAATTGCCATGCTTGCGAATAGCAGGTAGCAAACTATCTAAGGACACAATCTCTTTTTCAAGTACCATATTTCTGACTTTTCTACTGTCATTATCATCCGATATGGCAGTCATTGATACCAGTGCAAAACTGAGTGCACCAAAATAATAATAAAGAGGTTTCATATTTTACTCCCATCGTCCAGTTGAGCCTGGAATGTTGATTTCATTTTCATTAAATGAGCCTTTCTCTGCTTGTGTATGACAGGCAATACAATTGCTAATACTACCTATTTCAGGGTTATTTGTTATTCGAGACAATGATAGTTCTCTGTGTTTCCGTTTAAAATAAGGTGTATCAGTGACTCGTAATGGTGCTTCATCTTTTGCGAGTGAGTTATTTATTCTACGAGAACGTTTATGGTCACTAAACTCTGCGGCATTCTCAGTGAGATAATTAAGAATAACGGTATAATCTTCAGGCATAAGTTCAGCATTATCCCCAAAATGGTCATCTAATCTCGTCATAATCTTTTCCCATGACCGAGAGGGTAGTAAGCCTGGTTGATAATCAAAATGACAGCTCGCACATTCATTTTTATATAGTTGGTTCGTTACAGGGGCAACGCCAGGTTGAGTTAATTTAAACCATTTTGATGATTCACCTGAACCCGTACTGCCACTACAATAGACCAATGATGTTGTCATTGAAGCAATAATAATTGAACCAATAAGAATACTTTTTTTCATAACAAACTCCAGTTTATTGTTGGCTTAAATAACGTAACATATCGCCTTTTTCTTGGGTGCTACACTCTCGACCCCATGTCCACTTGCAGTTTCGTAAAAACCATTTCTCAATTTTTTTCTGTTTATTAAAGCGATCAGGATTGACAGAAGGGGCCATTGGTTTAATCACTTTACTGGTTTTAATATGTTTGCCAGATGCTGTTAAATTATTACCGTGACAGCTCGCACAACTTCGGCTTGTAGGGCTTTTCTTGTGTGATATTTCCTGTTCCCAGAGCGATTTTCCCGCTTCAACACTAAATGATAAATTTCCTTGCTGCTGATAATGTTGAATAGTGGGTTCTAATTGCTCAGTGGCAAATGCTGGGGCTAGGTTTGTCAGTAATAAACTGCTTAGAAATAGCATGTGCTTTTTCATGTTCAAACTCCTTGTGTAAATTTATTATTCTGGATTTTTGTAACCCGTCATCATGGACCGGATAAGATTTTCTTTATGAGACAGACTTGTTACAACAACACCAATAATGTGGAAAACAATGAGTGCTAATGTGACATTAGCAAAGAATTCATGTACATCTTCTGCCGCATCAAAGATGTAATTTGGCGTTGTATCCATCAGGCTAACAAGTGGGCCTAAACCTTCTTCGGTGGCAAAGACAGCCAAACCGGTAATAGTCGTTATTAATAAGCTGACTAATAAAGCAATGACCATGGCTGCACCCGCTGGATTGTGTCCTAAATAACGCTGAGACCTGTTATAAAAAACATCCTTGAGATATGTCAAAGTCGCCGTCGGAGTGCAGACAAAGTCTGAAAAACGTGCGTGTTGTGAGCCAATGAATCCCCAGATAAGGCGAAAGACAATTAGAGCCATAATCGTATAACCAGCATAGGAATGCACCGTCATAAAATCATCTTCAGTGATATAGGCAATTAAAAAACTAGCAACGAGTGTCCAGTGGAAAACTCTTAACGGTAAGTCCCATACCTTTATTTGTGTTTGTGTATTCATAGCTTATCTCCTAAATGCTTTTGATTACATCATAGGGACTGAACCTGAAATGAAGCTGAAAACCCAAAACAAATATGAAAGAATCTATTTTAGCTGCCGATTTGATAGTATCCTCGGCTTGCATCCCTCACAGGATTGGATACTCATCATGTCGTGAATATTGAAGGGTATAAAATGACTAGCGCTGATGGCGGTTTTTGAGTTTTACATAGTGCTGTGCCGAGTATTCAATGGATTCAAGTTCTTCAGTGCTTAGTTTTCGAACTTTACGTACTGGGCTTCCCATCCAAAGATAACCAGATTCAAGGTGTTTATTAGGAGGCACCAAAGAACCAGCTCCAATAAGATTATGAGGCTCAATGATAGTGCCATCCATTATTGTTGACCCCATACCAATTAAGCATGAGTTACCAATTTGACAGCCATGTAAAATAACACGATGGCCGACGGTAACATTGTGGCCGATCTTTAAGTTAAAACCGCCGGGATTATAAGGTCCGTCATGAGAAACATGGAGCACGGAATTATCTTGAATATTCGTGTTGTCACCGATTTGAATAGAATTAACATCACCGCGTATTACCGTTAGTGGCCAAATAGAGCTGTTTTCACCTATTCGTACATTACCCAGAACGAGTGCAGTATCATCAATATAAGTAGATGAATGAACTTCAGGTTGTGTGCCTTCAAAATTACGAATAGTCATGATGATGCCAAATAAAGGGGAGAAGAGTTAATTATGAGCTTAAATAATTCACTGCACCATTTAATATTATTTGATTCATATAATCAGCACTAAAATAACTACTCAAAATCCCTTTTCCCAACGGGCAAGTCCTTGTGGGCCTAGCAGACATAGTCAAATCCCAGCACTGTGATGGGAAGTATTCAGTTATTAAGAACCTTTCTTCCTTGAATTTAAAATCATAGTTTTGTAACCGTACTGGATTATCAGTCAAGCGATAGATAATCTCAGGCAAGTGTATTTCATTACTAGTGGTTTATGCTACGAGCATCAAAATGAATACAAGGTAATGAATAATGATCTATCTAAATTCGAATACTGAAAGTTCTCATGTTTCTTATAAAGAACGATACAACAATTATATTGAGGCTAGAGGGTTGGCCAAGTAAAAATTCAGGTGTTGGTCGTGAAGCTCATAAAATGATGCTTGATCATTACCAGTAAACTAAGAGTCTGTTAGAGAGAAGCCTACTTGGCTTCTTCTTCTAAGCTTGATTGAGTTAATCATAATAGTTGAATTAATTAAACTGTTAGAACGAAGAAATTAAGTTCAAAAACGATCATGTTCTAACGAGCTGAAACAATTTTTCCACAGTTTAAGATGGCGTACAGCCAGCTTGAAATTGTGAGTGAAGCACTGCCAAAGCCCATCAACTAATCAGCAATATGAAATTCAGAGATCTATTTTTCTCTGTCTAGCTTTGATGAGATTTAAATAACAATTATCAAAAAAGGTGAATATATGGCTTTAATATCGATGCGACAATTATTAGATTATGCAGCAGAGCATGAGTTTGCCATTCCTGCATTTAATGTCAGCAATATGGAGCAAGTACAAGCTATCATGCAGGCTGCTAATGCTGCGGATAGCCCCGTTATATTGCAAGGTTCTGCAGGATCTCGCCAATATGCAGGTGAACCATTTTTACGCCACTTAATTTTGGCGGCCATCGAAGAATACCCCCATCTTCCTGTTGTTATGCATCAAGACCATGGATCGGAACCTGCTGTTTGTGCTCGCTCAATTCAGTCTGGTTTTAGCTCTGTGATGATGGATGGCTCATTAATGGCGGATATGAAAACGCCCTCATCTTTTGATTACAACGTTGAAGTGACACGTGTTGTTGCTGAGATGGCACATGCTTGTGGTGTCTCTGTTGAGGGTGAACTAGGCTGTTTGGGCTCGTTGGAAACGGGAATGATGGGAGAAGAAGATGGTCATGGCGCAGTAGAAAAGCTTGATCAGAGTCAATTACTTACTGATCCTGATGAAGCGGTTGAATTTATTAAACAAACACAAGTCGATGCATTAGCTGTTGCGATTGGAACTAGCCATGGCGCTTACAAGTTTAGTAAACCACCTACAGGTGATGTATTAGCCATCAATCATTTGCAAACACTGCAACAGCGCTTACCCAATACGCATTTTGTCATGCATGGTTCTAGTTCGGTGCCACAAGATTGGTTAAGCATTATTAATACCTATGGTGGTGACATTGGGCAGACTTATGGCGTGCCTGTGGATGAGATTGTTGCTGGCATCAAATATGGTGTACGGAAAGTCAATATCGATACCGATCTACGGATGGCTTCAACGGGATCAATTCGTAGATACTTAGCACAAAAAGAAAATGCGTCAGATTTTGATCCTCGTAAATTCTATAAGGAAGCGACAGCTGCAATGCAGGCTATTTGCCTGGCTCGCTATGAAGCATTTGGCAGTGCTGGCCACGCTAGTAAGATCAAAGTTATTCCTTTAGAACAAATGGTTGGGCGCTATGCCAATGGCGAGTTAACGACATCAGTATTTTAAATATCAACGTTGATTTTATAAATGCTATTTCAGAACGATGTTCGTTATAGAATAAAATTTGAGGAAAAGACAGTATGAGTAATCACAAAACATTAACGCAATTTATTATTGAACAGCAACGAAGTATGCCTGATGCGACAGGTGATTTAACCTTACTTTTGAATGACATTGCTACCGCTTGCAAACGCATTTCACACACCGTGAACCGAGGAGCAATCACGGGAATGTTGGGTAGTGCTGAAACAGAAAATATTCAGGGCGAAACGCAGAAACAATTGGATATTATCACCAATGACATCATGGTTGAAGCACTGGAGTGGACAGGACATTTATCGGGAATGGTCTCTGAAGAAGTCGATGACTTTATTCCAATTCCAGAGCAATACCCTAGGGGTAAATATTTGGCTTTATTTGATCCCTTAGATGGCTCATCAAATATTGATGTCAATCTAACAGTGGGCACTATTTTTTCTATTCTTAAAGGTAGAGAAGGTCTTGATGCAACACTTGATGACTTTTTGCAAAAAGGAAGTGAGCAAGTGTGTGCTGGTTTTGTGCTTTATGGCCCATCAACAATGATGATTCTTACAACAGGACAAGGCGTAAATGGGTTTACTTTAGATCAAGATGTGGGTGAGTTTGTGCTGAGTCATCCAAATATGACTATTCCTGAAGATACTGCGGAGTTCTCAATTAATATGTCGAATCATCGCTTTTGGGAAAAACCAGTTCAACGTTATATCGATGAGTGCATGCAAGGTGAGGATGGCCCTAGAGGAACTGACTTTAATATGCGTTGGGTCGCATCTATGGTGGCTGAAGTTTTTCGAATTCTGACGCGTGGAGGAATATTTATGTATCCCCACGATACACGAGACCACTCTAAATCAGGTAAGCTCAGACTGATGTATGAAGCTAATCCAATGGGGTTTATTATCGAACAAGCTGGTGGTTTATGTTCAACAGGAACTGAGCGTATTCTTGATATTGACCCAGATAATATCCATCAGCGTGTGCCCGTCATTTTGGGATCAAAAAATGAAGTGAATAGAGTTGTGTCTTATCATTTGGAATAGTGGATAAAGAAAACATCTTCTCAACGATAATGGGAAAATATTAAAGAGGTTAAATATTATGCGTAAGCCACTCGTTGCTGGTAATTGGAAAATGAATAATCCAATTGAAAGCTCTAAAATATTGCTAGAAAATATTTTGCATCAATCCGAGCTGCTCGAGAGCATGCTAGCGAAAGCTGGACAAGCTTCGGCGATGGATGTTGCCATATTTCCGCCATCTGTGTACTTAAAAGAGACTCAAGAAATATTAACGGGTTCGTCATTACATTGGGGAACACAGAATGTATCTGCATATGATGAAGGAGCGTATACAGGTGAAATATCAGCATCAATGCTACAAGGTTTTGGCTGTGATTATGTCTTGATTGGGCACTCTGAACGACGATGTCTATATGAAAAATTAGAGTTAGATCAATTTGTGCTAGATCAAATTGTTGCACAGAAATATGACATGGCAACTAGCCATAATTTAACCCCCATTATCTGTATTGGCGAAACGGCGGAAGATTATGCTGCTGGTAAAACAGAAGAAGTGATTGCTCGGCTATTAGATGTGCTTATTAAACATAAAGGTGCAACAGCATTAAGTCAGACGGTATTTGCATATGAACCTGTTTGGGCTATCGGAACTGGCAAATCGGCAACACCTGAGTGGGCTCAAGATGTCCATTCATTCATGCGTGATCGCATTGCTAAACATGATAAGTCTACAGCAGAGTCTTTACGTATTATTTATGGTGGAAGTGTCAATACTAATAATGCTGCTGCGATTTTTTCAAAAGAGGATGTTGATGGTGGCCTGATTGGTGGTGCATCATTGAATGTTGATGACTTTATTCAAATTTGTTTTGCAGCAGCGCTTAAAACTAAAACCTAAGTTTATCTAGAGCTTACCGAGTGGTAACTAAATATTTGTAATATTGAGAGGTTCCTTGATGCCCCTAGCCGCTCCAACTATTTTTAATGGGGCGACTATTTGATAACTGGGGATACTTCGACTTCATCAAAGCCTCTGTAGCTCAGCTGGATAGAGAGTCCCCCTCCTAAGACCAATCAGTGTGAAATCGAAGTGGCTAGGTGGCCAGTGCTTGCCGATGAGTTTACGTTGTTAGTCGATTGTTCCCGTTCTGTAGATGCTCCAGCTGCCAGCAGTTTGACTCATTTAGATTGCTGACTCATCAGTTCAGCCCAGATTGATTCCCAGCAACAGCCATGCGATTGATTGGGCACCACGATTGCTTTGGCATTAGCGTTACTTGCTAAACCTGCAACAAAGTCACGGGCAATAAACGGGGGCATCACTTTGTCATCATCCCCTACGAAGTGAATTTGCTTTACCTTTGATAGTTGCTGTTGGTAGTCGGCAGGGTTAAGCGAGTCAGTTAATGGACTAATGTTGTGGTGTGTTGTCCATGCCTGATGGTCAAGGTTGCCTGCAATGGTGATTAACTTCACTACATCATCACGGCGTGCAGCTATCAATGCTGCTACAGCGCCCCCACCTGAATAGCCCACCAGTTGTAGTTGTTCGGCTTTGAATTCGTCTTTAAGGCTGTTTAATGCCTCATTACTTGACGCGATTACCTGCTCTGAGAATCGAGCATCAGTCCAATGATGTTTGTTGCAGTTTCTGGCTGTTTTTCCGCCTGTATATTGGCATGGTCGAGCTAGATAAGTGGCATTACCCTGTGGGTGGTTTAATGCAAGCTTAAGCCCTACAGGATTAATTGGTGTTGGGTCGGATGATATTTTTCTTTTGGTGAGCCATGCAAGACCATCACCTTCGATGTAGATAGTCAGTAGTGAATAACGGTCAGCAGTCTTGCTAGGCTGATAGCTCATTATGTCAAAATCGGTGGTGAGAATAGACTGTGCTTGCCAGTCGTATTGCTCTGCCAGTCCAGACGCGCTTGCAAGACGTTCTGGCGGTGTCTTTAGCGTGCTGCAGGCACCGAGAAGTATAAGTGACAAAAATACAGCTAAACGCTGATTTAACCGGAGTGTGAAGGTGAAAGTCATAGCTGAAGTATAAACAAAAAAGCACCCGAAGGCGCTTTTCATTGTTTGCTTGAATTTAGGCTTAGAACAGCAACCTGAAGTTAGCACTGACAGATTGGTCTGTATAATCTTCACGAGCATCAATATTATAGCTTGCTGTTATTTCAGTACCATTGACTAGGCTATATGTAGCACCAACACCAGCGTTATAAACCCACTCATCAGGTTCAATACCTTCTGTTGTGAATTGAGCGCCACCACCGGAAAATGATGAAGTTAGGCTTGAGCGGTCTGCCATGACATCATAACCAATACCGGCATTAGCCATTAGCAAGAGGCTGTCTGATACAGCATGGTTACCCTTAACGCCTGCACCTATAATTAAGCTATCGCTACTGTCATCATCAACATTTAAGTTGAATACGCCTGCGCCAGACTCGTTGTAATCTTCAACATTCACGTAACTATAATCAGCATGAACATACGGAGTCATCACTGTTTTGTCACTGATCTGGTAGCTACGTTCTAGTTCAGCGCTTAACTGTACATTCCAGCTATCGTAATCTGCATCAGCTACATCACCCGTAAAGATACGACGTTTGCTGTCATAGTCAGAAACACCAACACCGACTTGCAGGTTTAATGCGGTCACATCATCAAACATTTTAGTAGCGTAAACCTTAGCAAGGTAGCTATCCATATCAATAGTGTGACTACCCGCAGCTAAATTACTTTCTACATCACTGTTGATATACGCTAGGGCAAAGCCGACATTCCAAGTTGAAGAAACATCACCATCAAAACCTACTGCTAACCCATAACTATCAACATCATAACCTGATACGCCTTGACGGTCGTCTTGCTCTGTCCAACTACCGAAAGGTTTAAGCCAAAGATGACGGTCAGTCATCATGTCATCACCTGACGATAACCCTCGCGTTAAGTCTTGGCGAGAAGCGACAATACCAGTTACAGCATTAGTCGCAATATTCGTCATTTGTGATACACCGCCTGATACGCTTGGCAGTGTCGATTCGGCGGCATCAGCAACTTCTTGATCACTGTTTAAATTTGAGAAGCCGTCTAATAAAACTTGGTTTGAATCTATAACTTGAGCGGCACCGTAAGCGATGGACTCGTTTTGGTCTTTTGCTGCTTGCAATATCGTTGTCAACCCTGTGTCGGATGCAATAATGTCAATATTCCCTGAGCCATCATTCACTGCTGAAAATGAAAATGATAACGAATTATCTGAAAGTGAAAATGTACTGGCGGTTAGCGTTCCAGTTGCGCTGATTACATCTTCAAATCGATCGCCATCAGTGATATTTATGCCGTTGTTTTTGACATCCATATCTAACTTGGCTAAGGCTGGAAGATTCACATCCCCAGTAACCTCAAGATTACTGTAACCTGTACCAGCACCTCCTGAAGAATCATCTATACCAAAATTTAGTAAGCCAGTTGATGTTTGTGTGTAGGTACCAATCATATCGTTGTCGACAATATCACCGGTTATTCTCTCTTGCCCCCTAATAACAGAGGT
>ENA-ORXI01001584-ORXI01001584.1-sediment-metagenome-genome-assembly--contig:-NODE-1584-length-17453-cov-2.153545_pt1 | contig 17453 bp, 15 predicted proteins | sample MGYA00237861_ERZ511468 | MGnify/ENA primary metagenome ERZ511468 (study PRJEB26299, sample SAMN06266213) | sediment metagenome | isolation source: Hudson Canyon methane seep mesocosm | place... | reverse complement strand
TCATCAGCATTGCGTACGCAGGTGTAGGCGTCCCGATCAAAGGGTACATCCTCGGCAATCACCGCGGTCACACCGACAGGGGCTTCGGCTATCGTTGGGGCCTCTTGTCCCAAGTGATCCGCCATCCGTTTGGTCAGAGTGCGGAACTCCATCTCAGCAAGGAAGCCCAACAGAACCTCAGGATCAGGATCCTGTACTTCAAGATCGGCAATGGTGAAATCCAGCTCCATGGTGCAGTCCAGCTGCACCAGTGTCTTGGACATCTCGATTTGCTGGCGATTATCAATCAGCGTCTGACGGCGCTTGGGCTGTTTGATCTCTTCAGCGCGGTCCAGAAGGCTTTCCAGATCGCCGTATTCGTTGATCAACAAGGCCGCAGTTTTGATGCCAATTCCCGGCGCGCCGGGGACGTTATCAACGCTATCACCCGCCAGCGCCTGCACATCGACCACACGCTCAGGACCGACGCCGAATTTCTCAATCACGCCGTCGCGGTCGATGCGTTTATTCTTCATCGCGTCCAGCATCTCGACTCCGCCGCCGACGAGCTGCATCAGATCCTTATCCGAGCTGATGATGGTGCAGCGCCCACCAGCGTCGCGCGCCTGACAAGCCAGCGTCGCCATGATGTCGTCGGCCTCAAACCCTTCGACTTCTTTGCAGGCGATGTTGAAGGCGCGGGTGGCGTCGCGGGTCAGCGGGAACTGTGGGCGCAGATCTTCGGGCGCAGGCGGACGGTTGGCTTTGTATAGGTCATACAGATCGTTGCGGAATGTCTTGCCCTTGTGGTCAAAGATCACCGCAACATGGGTTGGCGCGTCGGGGCCAGTGTTGCCTTCGACATAGCGTTGCAGCATGTTGCAGAACCCAGCGACAGCGCCAATTGGCAATCCGTCGGATTTGCGCGTCAGTGGGGGCAACGCGTGATAGGCGCGAAAAATAAAGGCCGAGCCGTCGATCAGATGCAGATGGCATCCCTTGCCGAATTCACTTGTGCTCATGGTGCTGCGCGCTCCTCGGTTTTCTGGTTTGCTCTGTTATCAGTGATCCAGCAGGTGAGGGCAACGCCGGAAGGTCGATCTTGGTCAGGCGGGTGCGAGTTAGTGTAGAGTCCTCTTCGCTGGTGGTCCTCGTGCTTATCCATTAGGGGCTTTATGAGCCTAGCAAAAATGGGGGCATAAGCTGCGATGACACAGGATGCGATCCGGATTGAAGGTTTGTACAAAACCTACAAAGGCGGGAAGGGTCAGCCCGAAAAACAGACGCTCAAAGGGATCGATCTGAGCATTCCGCTCGGATCTGTGTTTGGCCTGCTTGGCCCGAACGGTGCAGGCAAATCGACCCTGATCAATATCCTGGCCGGCCTGGTGCTTAAAACCTCCGGCAAGGTGTCAATCTGGGGCTTTGATCAGGATGCCAACCCGCGCCAGTCGCGGGCCTCGATCGGGGTGATGCCGCAAGAGCTGAACCTCGACCCGTTCTTTTCCCCACGTGGGGCGCTTGAGGTGCAGGCGGGATTGTATGGCGTGCCCAAGTCGGAACGTCGCAGTGACGAGATTTTGCGCATGGTCGGATTGCAGGACAAAGCCGAGGCCTATGCCCGGACCCTGTCGGGCGGTATGCAGCGGCGGTTGTTGCTGGGTAAAGCTTTGGTACATCACCCGAATATCCTGGTTCTGGATGAACCGACTGCAGGTGTTGACATCGAACTGCGCCAGATGTTGTGGACCAATATCCGCAAGCTGAACAAACAGGGCATGACCATCATCCTGACCACACACTACTTGGAAGAAGCCGAAGAGATGTGCGACGAAATCGCCATCATTAACGAGGGCGAGGTGGTGGTGCGCGATAGCACAAAAAACCTACTCGGGCGGTTGGATGCCAAAACGATGGTTGTGCATCCCGACGCAACGGTTGCGACCTTGCCCCAAGGCGAGGGGATCGAGTCGGAGCTGCGCGGCGATGGTGCTGTAGTGCTGCGGTACCGCGTTGGCGCAACCAGCGCCGAGCAGGTGCTGGCGGCAGTCCACGAGGCCGGGATTACCATTCGCGATGTGAAGACCGAAGAGGCAGATTTGGAAGACGTGTTCCTATCCCTGACCTCGTCCAAGTAGCGTTGGTCTTTGCAAACCCGTTGCGTTGTTGCCACGGGTTAGCAGGCTTTGGATATTCCGCAACAAGCGACGACATCTTGATGCTTGTTGCAACAATCGTTGATCAGATAGCCAACCATGCCACCCATCGCGTCAAAGTCGACTCGGTAGATGATATGGCGTGACTTACGCTCGGCGGTAACCAGCCCGGCTTGGGCAAGGGTCGACAGGTGAAATGACGCTCTGGACGATGCGGCATCAACAGCCTCGCCGATTTCTCCTGCTGATGCTCCATCACTGCCCTTGGTGACCAGAAACCTGAGAATACGCAGTCGCGTTTCCTGAGCAAGGGCGCCTAGGGCTTCGATGACTTGGCCTTCATTCATAATTCAACCCTCGTTGAGATGTCTGTTGACATGACAATACTTCAATAATACTTGAAATATTGAGATATCAAGGAGAGATACATGATGACTGATAAGCTGACAACGCTGAACGGCATATTGGATGTGTTTGAATCGCAAGCCGCAGACCAGTCGTTGGTGTTCGAAACTGCTGAGGGTGAAATTGGCGGAGGTTACCACGTGACTGAGCTAAAGCAGACTTCAATCACAAGCATCGACTGCGGCGGCAATATTGATGACTGGCGAGAAACGCACGTGCAGCTATTGGATGGGCAGAACGGGCGGCACATGAGTACTAAAAAGTTCGCTGCAATCGCAAATCGGAGCATGATTAAAATTCGAAATTTGGGCGATGCACCGCTGTATTTCGAGTTCGCGCTGAAGAACAGAGGGCTTCGTCGGTATCAGGTTGAATCGCTGACGGTTGATGTCGATCAGACCAGATTGTTTCTGACCGAAGGTCGGGCCAAGTGTAAGCCGGCCTCTGTTGGGAAGCTGAGTGTCAAATCCACAGCCTGTTGTGGAGCGGAAAATGTCCAAACGGCTTGTTGTGCCTAGGTAGGTTTTGCGAAATCGCCTGCGGATCTTATAGCCACAATAGTTGTTGGATGCTTCGAATTTGGCTGAAAGTAATCCTTGGCCTGTCCTCTCGGTAGGCCAAGGTAGCGACCACCAGCCCAGGCGCTTGCCGGGCTGAAGGTTGCCAGTTTGCGGGAACACCTTCGGCAAACACAGCTGCCTCTAACCCCGATCAATCCGCGCCTGATAGCAATTGTTGCGGGAAGACCGAATGTGCACATAGTCCACCTGCTGATCCTTGAGGATCTCCTCAGCCTGTTGCATCATCCTATCTTTGGTGATGACAACTCCGGTGCCATAGACGATGCGATCATCGTGACTGTAGCCCTTGATAAGATAGTCTGGCGAATGGGTGAAGACCTCGGGTATCTGATCCCCTTGGTGGCGTTCGCAAGAATCCGCGCAAAGAAAGATGGGCCCGGTTTCCGCATAAGGCTGCGCCGCAGGAAATGGGCGATGAGCGAGGATTAGCATACCGGCGTTTTTGGGAATGTATTTCAGGCAATGACGACAGGGGTTTCCGCCTCCGTCTGAGACCGTGTGTTCAGGGAACCGGCCATGTGAATCTCGTCCTCCATTTTGCAGGGCGCGTACGATGTCGGTTGGCAGGGCAGCAATTGTGATCATGATATGTCTCCGTTTGTCGGTGAAGGACTGCCAGAGTTCAGGCATTCTGATCGACCCGATTCCTGCGCATTGCAACGAAGGGCTCCCGCCCGTTATCGCCTCTAGTGGGGGCTCCGCCCGTTGGGCGTGGCACCGTGCCTGCGGCCCGGCGCGGACAAATGCACGAGGGGACTCGAAGTGAGAACAAAACGGGAATATCATGTCGGGTATGTTTGCCGAATTTGCGAATCTGTCTAACTTTACCTTCCTCACCGGGGCGTCTCACCCGGAGGAGTATGTTCAGCGTGCGTTGGTGTTGGGCATCCCGGCGCTGGCAATTGCGGATGAGAATTCGGTTAGCGGGATCGTCCGTGCCCATACCGAGGCACGTGACATCGTGCGCCGTGTACGTGAGCGGTTGGCCTGGGATAAGGACAATGGCCTGATTGGACCGCCTTGTCCGGATGATGTGGTCCGACCTTTTAGCTTTCCGATCTATGACATGCCGCGCCTGATCCCGGCGGCAAAGTTGGTGTTCACCGATGCGCCACCTGTGATTGTTCTACCCGAAACCCGTGCAGGGTGGGGCAATCTGTGTCGGCTGATTTCATGCGGGCGGCTGCGGGCAGATAAGGGAGAGTGTACCCTGCATCTATGTGACCTGTTGGAGTTCGCTGATGGTCTTCACCTGCTGCTGGTGCCACAGGTACTGCAGGGGCAGGGCGGCGCGGGAGGGTGGTTGCCGCATATAGATAGGCTGACGCGCCGCTTTGGTAGTCGGATGCATCTGTTGATGGCCCCGACATACGACGGCACTGATGGGGGATGGTTTGCACAGGTTGCAGCTTGGGGTGCTGAACTGGGCATCCCGACGCTGGCCAGTGCTGCGCCGCGGATGCATCACGGCGCGCGGCGGCGGCTGGCGGATGTGCTGAGTGCGATCCGGTTGCGTACGAAGGTTGAGACATTGGGTCGCTCGGCGCTGGCCAATGGCGAACAACGACTGCGGTCTGAGGTGGAGATGCGGCGGATCTTTGCGGGCTACGAGGGCGCCGTGGATCGGGCTGGGGCACTGGCAGAGCAGTTGACCTTTTCATTGGACGAGCTGCGTTATGACTATCCCAGCGAAGCGACGAATGGTGAAACGCCGGGGGAAAGGCTGCGACGGCTGGCGCTGAAGGGGCTGGACTGGCGGTACCCGGCCGGTGCCACAGCCAAGGTACGGGCCATGCTGGAGCATGAGCTGACCCTGATTGGCAAGCTGCGCTATGAGCCCTATTTCCTGACTGTGCGCGACATTGTGGATTTCGCGCGCAGCCGTGGCATCCTGTGTCAGGGGCGCGGCTCGGCGGCCAATTCGGTGGTTTGCTATTGTCTGGGGGTCACCTCGGTCAGCCCAGAGATTGGCACTATGGTGTTTGAACGCTTTGTGTCCGAGGCCCGGGATGAGCCGCCCGATATCGACGTGGACTTTGAACACGAGCGGCGAGAGGAGGTGATCCAGCATATCTATGAGCACTATGGTCGCCACCGGGCGGGGCTCTGTGCGACGGTGATCCATTACCGGGGTAAACGGGCAATCCGCGAGGTGGGGCGGGCGATGGGGCTAAGCGAGGACACTATCTCGGCGCTGTCGTCACAACTCTGGGGGTTCTTCAGTGCCAAAGGGCTGGAGGCGCAGCGGATGGCTGAAATCGGGCTGGATGCCAGCGATCTCCGTCTCCGGCAGACGATGGATCTGGTCTATCAGATTATCGGTTTTCCGCGTCACCTGTCCCAGCATGTGGGCGGATTCATCATCACGGATGGTCGGCTGGACGAACTGGTGCCGATTGAGAACGCCACCATGGAGGGGCGCACGGTGATCTGCTGGGATAAGGATGACATTGATGCGCTGGGCATTCTCAAGGTTGATGTGCTGAGTCTGGGAATGCTGACCTGTATCCGTAAGGCGTTTGATCTGATCCACACCCATCACCGCCAAAGCTGGAACCTAGCCAGCCTGCCGCCCGAGGATCCGGTGGTCTACGATATGTTGTGTAAGGCGGATTGCATCGGTGTGTTTCAGGTAGAGAGCCGGGCGCAGATGAATTTCCTGCCGCGCATGCGACCGCGTGAGTTCTATGATTTGGTGATTGAGGTGGCGATTATCCGGCCGGGGCCCATTCAGGGGGACATGGTGCATCCCTATATCCGCCGCCGCAATGGTGAGGAAAAGGTGACATTGCCGTCGGATGCGCTGGGCGATGTGCTGGGCAAGACGATGGGGGTGCCGCTGTTTCAGGAGCAAGCGATGCAGATTGCCATTGTCGGTGCAGGTTTCACTCCAGAGCAGGCTGACCGTTTGCGCCGTTCGCTGGCGACGTTCAAGAAGCACGGCAATGTCAGCGAGTTTCGCGCACTGTTTTTGCGTGGTATGGCCCGAAATAACTACGAGGCTGATTTTTCCGAGCGCTGTTTTAGCCAGATTGAGGGCTTTGGCTCTTACGGGTTCCCCGAAAGCCATGCCGCTAGTTTTGCACTGCTGGTTTATGCCTCAGCCTGGATCAAGTGTCACCATCCTGGTATTTTTGCCTGTGCTCTGTTGAATGCGCAGCCGATGGGGTTCTATGCCCCGGCCCAGATCGTGCGGGACGCACGCGAGCATGGGGTCGAGGTGCGCCCGATCTGCATCAACGCCAGTTTCTGGGACAACGTGATGGAACCGGACGGGCGCGGCGGGTTGGCACTGCGGCTGGGGTTGCGACAGATCAAGGGCTTGCGGGAAGAAGACGCCAGCTGGCTGACCGCAGCACGTGGTAATGGCTATACCGAGATTGATGATGTCTGGCGCAAGGCCGGTCTGGCCCCTGGGGTGATTGAACGGCTGGCCGAGGCGGATGCCTTTGCTGCGTTGGGAATGAAACGTCGCGAAGCGCTATGGGCGGCCAAAGCCATTGCCTCGGTCAAGCCATTGCCATTGTTTGCCCAGGGGCTAGAGGGTGAGGCGATAGATGAACCTGCTGCGATGCTCCCCAAGATGTCGCTGGGGGAAGAGGTGGTAGAGGATTACGTTGCGATGCGGTTGTCGCTGAAAGCGCATCCACTGGCGTTGTTGAGGGATCGGCTGACACCGTAGAACATGAGTGGCACCATGGGCTGAGACAGTTGGAATAGAGTATTTTAAGCAAAAAGAAGTCTCGGGTGTCCTCAGCTATGAGGCGTTGTCAGAGAACAGCGGTTTCCCCCGCTGCTAGGAGGTTGTAAAAGGCTGGAAATACCCTTGCCCCGGAGCCCTGACATGTCCACGCCCAAACCCGTAGTCCTGTGTATTCTTGATGGCTGGGGGAGCGGCGAATCCGACACGGCAAATGCGCCGCATCTGGCGCAGACCCCTACGTTTGATGCGCTGATGGCGCAGGGGCCGCAGGCGCGGTTGGTGACACATGGTCCTGACGTTGGATTGCCAAGTGGCCAGATGGGCAATTCGGAAGTGGGCCATACCAACATCGGCGCCGGTCGCGTGGTGGCGATGGATCTGGGTCAGATTGATCTGGCGATCGAGGACGGCTCGTTCTTTGAAAATGCAGCCCTGCTGGAGTTTGTTGCCAAGCTGAAGGCAACCGGCGGTGCAGCTCATCTGATGGGACTGGTGTCAGACGGTGGGGTGCATGGCCATATCAACCACATTCTGGCCGCAATAAAGGCGATTACGGATGCGGGTGTGCCGGTCTGGCTGCATGCCATTACCGACGGGCGCGATGTGGCGCCGAAATCGGCATTGGAATACTTTGATACATTGCAAGCGGGTTTGCCTGCGAATGCAGAAATCGCGACCGTCACCGGGCGGTACTACGCTATGGATCGCGACAACCGCTGGGAGCGGGTTAGTCAGGCCTATGCAGCCATGATCAATGGCGGCGGCCGTTTTGTAATGGATGCCAAGGCGGCTGTCACTCAGTCCTATGAACAGGGTGAAACAGACGAATTCATCTCGGCCTCGGTTGTGGGTGAATACCCCGGTGTTCGCGATGGCGATGGGTTCTTCTGCCTGAATTTCCGCGCCGACCGTGCCCGTGAGATTTTGGCGGCTATTGGTCAACCTGATTTTGACGCCTTTGACACCGGAAAACGGCCAAAATTGGCGGCGCTATTGGGCATGGTGGGATACTCGGATGATCACAACACCTATATGACCGTTGCCTATCCCAAGGCGGTGATCGTCAATACGCTGGGGGAATGGGTGGCCAAGCAGGGGCTGCGCCAGTTCCGCCTGGCCGAGACCGAGAAATACCCGCATGTCACGTTTTTCCTGAACGGTGGTAAGGAAGAGCCCGAGCAAGGAGAAGATCGGTTTATGCCGAAGTCTCCCGATGTGGCGACATATGATCTGCAACCGGAAATGTCAGCGCCGGAGGTGACGGCCAAGTTCGTTGAGGCGATCGAGGCGGGCTATGATCTGATCGTGACCAATTACGCCAACCCCGACATGGTTGGGCATACCGGTGATCTACAGGCGGCAATGAAGGCCTGCGAAGCGGTGGATCAGGGCTTGGAAGCGGTGGTTGCCGCGCTGGAGAAAGCTGGTGGTGCGATGCTGGTGACTGCGGACCACGGCAATTGCGAGGTGATGGTGGATCCGGAAACAGGTGAACCGCATACGGCGCATACACTGAACCTTGTGCCATTGGCCTTGGTTGGCGGACCAGAAGGTGCCACATTGCGCGACGGGCGTTTGGCTGATTTGGCACCAACGCTGCTGGATTTGATGGGACTGGAAAAACCTGAGGAAATGACCGGGGAGAGCCTGTTGGCATGATGCTGCGCGCCGCCATTGTAGTGTTTTGTCTGGTTGGGCACGGTGCTGTTGCCACCGAGGACCCCGCCAGTGCTGCCCGTGCTGCCAGCACGCAGCTGGAAACGGCGACAGTGCAGTTGCAGAATGCAGAAAGTGCGCGCGACCGGGTCAAGGCGCTGACCGAAACCGTGCGCGCCTATGAAGCGGGTCTGGCTGCAATGCGGGACGGCCTGCGCCGGGTGGCGCGGCGTGAGGCGCAGTTGGTTGCGCAATTGCAGGCGCGCGAAGATGAGGTGGCTGATCTGTTGGGTGTTTTGCAGACGATCGAGACCTCTGCACCACCGGTTCTGCTGCTGCATCCTTCGGGGCCGCTTGGGGCTGCCCGTTCGGCGATGATGCTGGCAGAGGTGACGCCGGGGCTGCAGGCTCGTGTCGAGGCGTTGAAGCGGGACCTGGAGGAAGTGCAGACTCTGCGTCTATTACAGCAAAATGCTGCGGGGACTTTGCAAGGCGGTTTGGCCGGTGTTCAACAGGCGCGTGCGTCGCTGTCGACCGCAATTGCGGATCGCAGCGATCTGCCGATACGGTTCACTCAGGACCCGGTACGTACCTCAATTTTGATATCGTCAACCGAAACATTGCAGGGTTTTGCCAGTGGGCTTGCCAATATTGTCGAGGGTGAAATTGCCGAAACCACGGCGGATATCAGCACCCAAAAGGGAGAGGTTCCCTTGCCGGTGCAGGGGTTGGTACTACGCGCATTTGAGGCGCAGGATGCTGCTGGCATATCGCGCCCGGGTATGTTGATCGCAGCCCGCCCACGGGCCTTGGTCTCATCCCCTACCGCCGCGACCATTCGCTATCGCGGTCCCTTGCTGGATTTAGGCAATGTAGTGATTCTTGAACCGCAATCCGACATGCTCTTTGTACTGTCAGGACTGGCCGAAGTGTTTGGCGAGGCGGGCCAAGTGATCCCCAAGGGGACTCCAGTGGGGCTAATGGGGGGCGTAACACCAGAAATTGGTGCGATATTGTCACTAAGTGGTGATGGGGCTGGAACTGACCGGACAGAAACGCTCTATATAGAAGTTAGACTGCATGATACTCCCGTGGACCCGGAGATTTGGTTCCGTACCGAATAAGGATGGATAAAAGCATATGAAAAAGTTTGCGATGGCAGCTGTTGGCGGAACGCTGGCAGGAATCCTTGCGACCACCTATGTGGCGGGACCGCTGCTGGCACAGGAAGACGCTCGCGCGACTACCGTGTATGAGCAGCTGGATCTGTTTGGTGACATTTTTGAGCGCATTCGCGTGCAATACGTCGAAGAGGTCGATGAGACCGAGCTGATTGAAGCAGCCATTGGCGGTATGTTGGCCTCGCTTGATCCACATTCGAGCTACCTTTCGCCTGATGATGCGGCGCAAATGCGGGTGCAGACGCGCGGCGAATTTGGTGGCTTGGGAATCGAGGTCACTCAGGAAGATGGCTTTGTTAAAGTAGTGTCGCCAATGGATGGCACCCCAGCGGACGAGGCTGGCATGGAAGCCGGCGATTTCATCACTCACGTTGATGGCGAAAGTATTCTGGGCCTGTCGCTGGACGAGGCGGTGGACCTGATGCGAGGGCCAGTGGGGTCCGAGATCATCATTACTGTGGTGCGCAAAGGTGAGGATGAGCCTTTTGATGTCTCGATTATCCGCGACACCATTATGTTGACTGCAGTGCGGGCTCGCACCGAGGGCTCAACGGTGGTGCTGAGGATCTCTACTTTCAACGATCAAACCACGCCGAACTTAATTTCCGGTCTGAGAGAGCAGATCGAAGAGGCTGGTGGCATAGAAAAGGTCAATGGTGTGGTTTTGGACCTGCGCAACAACCCAGGTGGGCTGTTGAACCAGGCGATCCGAGTCTCGGATGAATTCCTGGAAAGCGGTGAAATTGTATCGACTCGTGGTCGTAACCCCGAAGATGGCGAACGGTTCAATGCCACTCCTGGCGATTTGGCCGAGGGCCTGCCGATTGTGGTGTTGATCAACGGTGGATCGGCTTCGGCCTCTGAAATCGTTGCCGGAGCTTTGCAGGACCATCGTCGCGCGATCGTCGTCGGTACCAAGAGCTTTGGTAAGGGGTCGGTACAGACAGTGATGCCGCTACGTGGGGATGGTGCGATGCGTCTGACCACAGCGCGGTATTACACCCCATCGGGCCGATCGATTCAGGCATTGGGCGTTTCGCCTGATATCATTGTTGAGCAGCCACGTCGTACGCCAAGCACAGAAGAAGAGGAAGAGGCAGAAAATGCACGCCGTATTCGCTCTGAGGCGGATCTTCGGGGCAGCTTGAACAATGACAGCCTGTCTGAAGACGAAATTCGCCAGATCGAGGAAGACCGTGCCAAGGCAGAAGCTGCGGCAGATTTGCGTGATGACGATTATCAGTTGGCCTATGCCATCGATGTGCTGAAAGGCCTGTCAGCATTGGCAAAATAAGCCAGATAGATTGCATTAAGAATAGGGCCGTCCTGATTAGGGCGGCCTTTTTCGTTGACCTCGCCGAAAATTGAAAACGATTTTTTACATCCACGCCCGATTTTCGGCGACGGACCGGGGCCGCATTAGGTATCTCTGTGACATGATGTTTGATTTGCCAGAATTCACCACACTGTACGACGCGCTGGTGACGCGGGATGATCGTTTTGACGGGCGTGCCTATGTCGGCGTTACCTCGACGGGCATTTTCTGTCGACTGACCTGCCCCGCGCGCAAGCCTAAGCCAGAGAACTGTCAGTTTTTCGCCTCGGTCGGGGCTTGCATCGACGCAGGGTTTCGGGCGTGTAAACGTTGTCACCCATTGGCACCAATGGCGGCTGCTGATCCACTTGTTGATCGCTTGTTACAGGCACTGGACGCCCGCCCCGGATATCGCTGGTCAGAGGATGATATCGGTGCAATGGGGTTGGATGCATCGACCGTACGGCGTAGCTTCAAACGGCATTTTGGAATGACATTTCTGGAAATGGCCCGTCAGCGTCGTCTGCGAGAAGGGTTCACTGCGCTGAGTGCCGGTGATCCTGTTATCGCGGCGCAGATTGACGCCGGTTTCGAATCCGCCAGCGCATTTCGCGATGCATTTGCGCGGTTGATCGGCCAATCACCAGGACAGTTCAGTCGCGACGCGTTGCTGATGGCTGATTGGATTGAGACGCCGCTGGGATCGATGATAGCGGTCAGTTGCCAGCATGCCCTCCACCTGCTGGAATTCATCGACCGCAAGGCCCTGCCGCGAGAATTGACCAAACTGCAGAAAAGCTCAAACGGAGGCATTGGCCTTGGTCGCCCAGAGCCAACCGCACAAGTGGCTGAGGAATTAGGTCGATTTTTTGCCGGTGATAGCCCGCTTTTTGCAACGCCGTTGGCCTTGAATGGGACGGAATTTGAGCAGCAGGTCTGGACGGCCCTTCAGCAAATTCCCGCTGGCGAGACACGCAGCTATTCGCAACTGGCGCAGTATATTGGCCGACCTTCGGCCGTGCGGGCAGTGGCACGGGCCAATGGTACCAATCAGCTGGCATTGATCGTACCCTGTCACCGAGTGATTGCGGCAGATGGATCGCTGACTGGTTATGGTGGGGGGCTGTGGCGCAAACAGCGGCTGATAGAGATTGAACAAGGTTATGGAGAAAAATAGTGACCGAACAAACTAATAAGTCGCAAAGTTTTACGGCGCTACACGTGTCCGGAGATCCGCTGGTGTTATACAACATCTGGGATGCGGGCAGTGCCGCTGCCGTGGCCAAGGCGGGTGCTGCAGCTGTCGCGACTGGTAGTTGGTCTGTGGCCGGGGCGCAGGGTTACGGCGATGGAGAACAACTTCCGTTGCCGCACTTGGTGCAGATTGTCGAACGCATTGCCCAAACCGTTGATGTGCCACTTAGCGTCGATTTTGAAGGTGGCTATGCTGCCGGTGGTCCCGAGTTGACTAACAATGTTGCGCTCATAGCTGCCGCTGGCGCTGTGGGTATCAATTTTGAGGATCAGATTGTCGCCGCCGCCGGGCTGTATGGTATCGATGAGCAGTCGGAACGCCTGCGCGCCGTCCGTGCCGCGGATGCCAACTTGTTCATCAATGCACGCACAGATCTGTTTTTGAAACAGAAAGACGCCAGCCGACACGCTGACCTGATTGATGAAACGATACAGCGTGCCAACGCTTTTGCCGGGGCGGGGGCCAGTGGCTTGTTCGTTCCGGGGTTGACGGATCTGGATTTGATTACCCAAATCTGTAAGGCTAGCCCGCTGCCGGTCAACGTAATGATGCGCGGAGAGGCAATGACGCGCGAAGCCGTGGCAAAGGTCGGAGTGGCACGTTGCAGCTATGGGCCGCAGCCATATGTTCAGGCGATGCAAACCCTTGCCGAGTCATATCAAGCTCTGGCCTAGCTGGTTTCCAAACAGTGACGGCGAAAGGCGCGTTTCAGCATGTCGAGTTCAGCTCGCAAAAGCTTGACCTCGGCACGCAGATCATCAGCGGCTGCCTCACCAGCAATCAGGGTGAAGTCACCAAGCTTGCTGTCAGAAGCATCGTCATAAATTACAAAGCTGTGGACACCATCTGCCACCGCGTGGTTAGGCACTGGAACGTGTAATTCCCATTCGTTGCCAGTGCCACCTTCCTTAAGGCTTACACCTTCGACTAACTGATCCAAATAGCGCACCTGAATGTTGGGCTGCGCTCCGGTTTCAGGCACATTGCTGATCCGGCCTTCCCAAATGCCATTATGAAATCGGATCTTGCTTAACGACAGCTCGCTCATGTTGTGGTCCTCAAATAGCGGCGCGGTGATGGCGCGAAAAGGTGAGATCGCGCAGGATCACTTGATTCATGTCGGGGGATTCAAAAATCAAATCAAGCCAGATTTTTTCAATTCGTTTTTCATTGAGGCGGGAATAGGCAAGATCAAATTCGACCAGGGCGGCTGAATCGTCCAGCGGCAGCTCACGGACCAATTGTTCCGTGTTGGGGCCATGTTTGATGTTTAAGCGGACAAAGATTTCTTGCGGTTTTTCGGTCTCAATAATGGTGTCGACACGCAGCAAGTGTTGACGGGTCATGCCCTCTGCGGCCTCGGGGGGAAGTTCAATCACCAATGACAAAAATGACCCGTCAAACTGGAACACATCCATACGCAGGCCAAAAGGTGCCAAATCCTGTTCCCGTGTATTGCGCAGTTGGCGCAGAGTCAGTTCAGAATAAGAGCAGTCATGGAACACCTGTACCTCGTCCCCCAGCATGGACTTGGAAGAGGCCGACGACATGCCCGGCTCGGACAAGGGCCCGCGCCATAGGTTGGGGCGCCAAGACCAGTCAGTGCCGTGGGGTTTTGGGAAAAAGGAGGAGCCAATTTGCGGCAGCGCCAGTCGCCCTTCGGCCACATGGATTAAGCGATCCAGATGTGTTCGTAGCTGACTCGCGCGATTACGCTGGGCCCTCAATTCACTCAACGGAGCATGGTCTGCCTGCCGAGCATTCCGGCGCCAATAATTTAAGGCGCGGTGGTGAAGCAATCGATCCAGTATCCTGCCCATGATGCCCTCAAATTGTTCAGCGGACATTTTGCCCTTTTGTTTGCTTGCAATGTAACGCTTGTTAACCAAGCCGGCAATTCGCTTTCTTAACCAGGCTCAAGGAAACGCGCTCAGGACCACATTTAGCCGAAAGCCGATACGCTTAGCCGGATCTGTCCATCAACTTGTATTCAAAACTATTCGTGCCTATCGTTTTAAAGAATCGCCTTCGAGCATGCTAGGCTATGCCCCAACAGGATCGGCCATGACCTTCACTCTACATGTGTTTGGGCACAGCACCCCGACAGTTTTGTTACCCGACTTTAGGGGGCTGCACCGGCTCAGTTTTGATGCCAGTTAACCTTCGCTACGCAGCACATGAGGCACTTGTCACCAGTGCCCGTACGCGGCCTCAGCTATGGCGGCTGATCCTTGGGCTATTGGTTGTCATCGTGGTTGTATTTCTGCTCTCCTCTTTGACTCACACCGTTATTGGAAACTTGTTTCCCGGTCCTTGGTTGGCCGGATTGCAAGACGGATCAAACCCACCCGCCATGTTGGCGCTGCTGGGGGGGGTTGGGTTTGTTATCGCCGGGGTCACTGTGGCAGCGCGACTTCTGCAACACCGGTCATTGCACAGTGTTACAGGACCACCTCGGGCGGTGGTTCGGCAATTCGCACGGGTCAGCCTTTATCTTATGGTCCTGGGTGGGTTGCTGCTGCTGCTGCCACCATACCACATGGATGTATCGATGATTCCCAACCTTCCGATGCAAACCTGGCTGGCTCTTTTACCTTTGTCAGTCGTGGCGCTTTTGGTGCAGACCGGAGCAGAGGAAATTCTGTTTCGCGGTTACATTCAGCAAGGGCTGGCCGCGCGTTTCCGTCACCCCTTTTTTTGGCTGGTCTTGCCTTCAATGTTGTTCGCTTTAGGCCATTACCTGCCTGACGAAGCAGGGGATAATGCGGTTTTGATTGCCGTTTGGGCTGGGGTGTTTGGGGTTTTGATGGCTGACCTCACTGCCCGCGCGGGAACTCTGGGCCCCGCAGTGGCGGTGCATTTCTTCAACAACTTCGCTGCCTTGCTGCTTTTTGCCTCGCCCAGCAGCCTAAACAGTCTGGCGCTTTATCTGCTTCCTTATGAGATGTCCGACGCGCAGGCGCTACGGCCCTGGTTGGCTGTGGACTTTGCCCTAATGGCTGTCGGGTGGCTTGTAGCGCGTCTTGCGATACGCCGCTGATTGCAATTGCCGTCGGGTCGCATTATCTGGGGGGACAAACCGCCCCTGCAGAGGCCTGCTATGAACTGGATTACCAACTACGTCCGACCGCGGATCAATTCGATCTTTTCGCGTCGTGAAGTCCCCGAGAACCTGTGGCAGAAATGCTCAGAGTGCGGAACCATGCTGTTTCACCGTGAGTTGAGCGACAATTTGAATGTCTGCACCAACTGTGATCACCACATGGCCATCACACCTCGGGCGCGCTTTGATGCGTTGTTTGATGGCGGTATCTTCACAGAAATCGCTGTTCCCGAACCCATCGCTGACCCGTTGAAATTCAAAGATCAGAAGCGATATCCTGACCGAATGAAGGCGGCGCAGAAAAAGACCGGCGAAGGCGAGGCCATGCTGATCGCCGAGGGTGAGATGGGCCGTACCCCTATTGTCGCCGCAGCGCAGGACTTTTCGTTCATGGGCGGCTCGATGAGCATGTATGTCGGTAACGCCATTCTTGCTGCCGCAGAGCGCGCAGTTGAGCTGAAGCGCCCACTGATCCTGTTCTCGGCTGCTGGTGGTGCACGGATGCAAGAGGGTATTCTGGGCCTGATGCAAATGCCGCGCACGACAGTTGCAGTTCAGATGCTGAAACAGGCCAATCTGCCTTACATCGTTGTGCTGACCCACCCGACTACAGGTGGCGTAACGGCATCTTACGCGATGTTGGGCGATGTCCATATCGCTGAACCGAACGCATTGATCGGCTTTGCCGGCGCGCGGGTGATCGAACAGACAATCCGCGAAAAACTGCCCGAGGGCTTCCAACGCGCTGAATACCTGCTGGATCACGGTATTCTGGACCGCGTGACCAAGCGTACTGAATTGCGTAAAGAGTTGATTACCATCATCCGGATGCTGATGGATATGCCGCCACAGATTGCTGGCGATCTTCCGGCCCCCGAAGCTGTGGACGAACCGGAGCCAGAAGCCGGAACTGAAGCACAGGATGCCGCAGAAACCGAATCCGCAGCAACTTAACTGCGATATTAGAAATTTAGGTGGATACTTCCGCCTTGCTTTGCCGCCTGCCTGAAACGGTGGGCGGTTTTCTTTTAAGAGACCTGTCACAGGGATTAACGTCAATGCCCCAAGCCTCCTCAGATATCATCCTGGCCCGCATGATGGCGCTGCACCCCAAGCTGATGGACTTGACGCTGGGTCGGGTTTGGCGACTGCTCGCGGCGTTGGACAACCCACAGGAAAAATTGCCGCCTGTCATCCATCTGGCTGGCACCAATGGCAAGGGCTCGACCCAGGCAATGATTCGTGCGGGTATCGAGGGCATGGGGAAATCCACCCACGCCTATACCTCGCCCCATCTGGCCCGGTTTCACGAACGCATCCGTCTGGCAGGCGAGCTGATTACCGAAGAGCACCTGACCAAGATCTTGGATGAGTGCTACGAGAAGAACGGTGGTGAAACCATCACCTATTTTGAGATCACAACGGTTGCGGGGCTGTTGGCCTTCACCCGAACTCCAGCGGATTACACCCTGCTTGAAGTGGGGCTGGGCGGACGGTTGGATGCCACCAATGTCATCGACAAACCCGAGCTGACCGTCATCACCCCGATCTCGTTCGATCATGAACAGTTCCTGGGTGATACGCTGGCCAAGATTGCCGCTGAAAAGGCGGGTATTATCAAGCGAGGAGTGCCCTGTGTGGTTGGCCCGCAACCCGAAGAAGTTATGGATGTCATCGAGGCCACGGCATCCCGTCTTGGCGCGCCATTGATTGCCCATGGTCAACACTGGCACGTATACGAAGAACACGGACGTCTGGTCTTCCAAGATGAAAACGGGTTACTGGATCTACCAATGCCTGCGTTGCTTGGGGCCCACCAGGTTCAGAACGCCGGCGCGGCACTGGCAGCCCTACGTCACCTAGGCGCGGACGAGGTGGCCTGTGAGGCCGCAATGACAGATGCCAATTGGCCCGCCCGTATGCAGCGGTTAAAATCCGGACCACTTGTCGAGTCAGCGCCACAGGCCGAGCTTTGGCTTGACGGTGGCCATAACGCCGCCGCTGGTCTGGCGTTGGCAGAGGTGCTGGCCAATCTGCCCAAGCGTCCAACACATTTGATCTGCGGTATGCTGAACACCAAGGACGTGACCGGCTATATGCGCCCGCTTGCTGACCATGC
>ENA-ORXI01001583-ORXI01001583.1-sediment-metagenome-genome-assembly--contig:-NODE-1583-length-17469-cov-6.343779_pt1 | contig 17469 bp, 21 predicted proteins | sample MGYA00237861_ERZ511468 | MGnify/ENA primary metagenome ERZ511468 (study PRJEB26299, sample SAMN06266213) | sediment metagenome | isolation source: Hudson Canyon methane seep mesocosm | place... | reverse complement strand
CCGAACTCAGGACTAATCATGACGCCTCGTACCGCAACGGTTGCGCGTAATACGCTCGAAACTCAAATTGAGGTGAGTTTAAACCTTGATGGCACCGGCCAATTTAGCGCAGAAACGGGCGTACCCTTTCTAGATCATATGATGGAGCAAATTGCCCGCCATGGTTTGTTTGACCTTGCTGTTACCGCCAATGGTGATTTGCACATTGATGCCCACCATACCGTTGAAGATATTGGCATTACAATAGGCCAGGCTTTAAAACAGGCGCTGGGCGATAAAAAAGGTGTTGTACGTTACGGCCATGCTTATGTGCCTCTAGATGAAGCCTTATCAAGAGTTGTTTTAGATCTATCAGGACGCCCCGGAATAGAGTTTGATGTTACGTTTAAGCGTGACAAAATTGGTGAGTTTGATGTGGATTTGTTTTATGAATTTTTCCAAGGCCTCATCAATCATGCCGGTATTACATTACATATAGATTCAATAAAAGGCCGCAACGCTCACCATATTGCGGAAACGATATTTAAAGCATTTGGTCGCGCATTACGCATGGCAGTATCTTTAGATTCACGAGCTTTGGAACAGCTACCTTCAACCAAAGGTAGTTTATAAGCCCATATCTTGTTCACAGTAAATTACGTAAAATGACTAGTTTATTCGTACCCACAGGTAGTTTATGCAACACGTAGCAGTCATCGATTATGGCATGGGCAATTTGCGCTCGGTTTCCAAAGCCTTAGAAAACGTAGCATCGAATGATGTTGCTGTTGAGGTCACGGCTGATCCTGCACGTATATTGGCAGCTAGTCATGTTGTATTTCCTGGGGTGGGAGCCATTCGCGACTGCATCAGTGAATTACAACGTTTAGAGCTCGACCAGGTTGTCCGTGAAGTGGCAGAGAAAAAACCTTTTTTAGGTGTCTGCCTTGGTATGCAAGCCTTGTTATCTCATAGTGAAGAGAATGGTGGTATCGATAGCTTAGACATTGTTCCAGGTAATGTGCAGCATTTTGACATTGCAAACAATGTTAATGGAGAGCGCTTAAAAGTACCTCACATGGGTTGGAACAAGGTGAATCAAACAATATCTCACCCTTTATGGAATAACATTGAACAAGATAGTCGCTTCTATTTTGTCCACAGTTATTTTGTGAACCCGGCTGAAAGCAATGTTACCGCCGCCACCACGGAATACCCAGATAACTTCACTTCCGCAATACATAAAGATAATGTCTTTGCGGTGCAGTTTCACCCCGAAAAAAGCCAACATGTTGGTTTGCAATTGCTTAAAAACTTTTTATCTTGGGACGGTCAGTCCTAAACCTATGCTGAATAAATGGAGAAATTTTTATGTTGTTAATCCCTGCCATTGATTTAAAAGACGGCCACTGTGTTCGTTTGCGTCAGGGACGCATGGAAGATAACACGGTGTTTTCTGAAGATCCGCTTGCCATTGCCGAAAAATGGGTTGAAGCCGGAGCAAAACGTCTACATCTGGTCGATCTTGATGGTGCTTTTGCAGGCAAACCAGTGAACCACGAAGTGATTCATCAAATTTGCAGTGCTTTTCCTGATCTTGATGTGCAGATTGGGGGTGGTATTCGTGATGAAGACACTATTCAAACCTATCTTGAAGCCGGTGTCCGTTATGTCATTATCGGCACGAAGGCAATCAATGCACCTCATTTTGTTGGTGATGTATGTGCCGAGTTCCCAGGCCATATCATTGTTGGCTTGGATGCAAAAGATGGCAAGGTGGCTATTGATGGTTGGTCTAAGCTATCTCACCATGATGTGATTGATATTGCCAAACAATTTGAAAATGATGGTGTCGAAGCCATTATCTATACCGATATTAGCCGTGACGGCATGATGCAAGGTGTTAACTTAGAATCCACTCGTGACTTAGCTCGAGCAATACATATTCCTGTTATCGCTTCCGGCGGTGTCACTAACTATGACGATGTTAAAGCCTTATGCCACTATGAAAGTGAGGGCGTAACTGGTGCTATTGTTGGTCGTGCGATCTATGAAGGCACCATTGATTTGGCAGAAGGACAAGCGTTAGCTGATCGTCTTAATCCACCAGAAAATTATTAAAATGCAAGGTTTACCATGGCTCTAGCAAAACGCATTATCCCTTGTCTTGATGTTGACGATGGTCGCGTTGTTAAAGGTGTTCAGTTTGTTGATATTCGTGATGCTGGCGATCCCATTGAGGTAGCCAAACGTTACGATCAACAAGGTGCTGATGAAATCACCTTTTTAGATATTACTGCAACACACCACAATCGCGACACCATTGTGCACGTGGTTGAAGCTGTAGCTAGCCAAGTATTTATTCCCTTAACCGTTGGTGGCGGCATTCGAACAACCGATGACATTCGCCGTATGCTTAATGCCGGTGCCGATAAAGTGGGCATTAATTCTGCTGCGGTGAAAAATCCGGAGTTTGTACGTGAAGCTGCTGAAAAATTTGGCTCTCAATGCATTGTTGTTGCTATCGATGCCAAACAAGTTTCTGCTGAAAACGAAACTAAAAAATGGGAAATATTTACCCACGGTGGTCGCACATCAACCGGCTTAGACGCCATTGAATGGGCCAAGAAAATGGTTGCCTACGGCGCAGGTGAAATTTTATTAACCAGTATGGATCGTGACGGTACTAAATCAGGTTTTGATCTTGATCTGACGCGTGCAATTAGTGAGGCAGTTTCCGTGCCTGTTATTGCTTCTGGTGGTGTTGGTCAGTTACAGGATTTAAGCGATGGCATTAAACAAGGCAAAGCTGATGCGGTACTCGCTGCTAGTATTTTTCATTTTGGTGAACACACGGTGCAAGAAGCCAAGCAACAAATGGCCAGCCAAGGTATCGAGGTTAGACTCTAATGTCATGGCTTGACCAAATTAAGTGGAACCAAGATGGCCTGGCCCCCGTTATTACTCAAGAGTTTAACTCTAAGCAAGTACTTACTCTCGCATGGATGAATAAAGAGTCTCTACAACTAACACAAGAGACTGGCCATGCTGTTTATTGGTCACGTTCTCGCCAAAAAATATGGCATAAAGGTGAGCAGTCAGGCAATCAACAGTTGGTTAAGTCTATCCGTTTAGATTGCGATAACGATGCAATTTTATTAGAAGTGGAACAGAAGGGTGGCATAGCCTGTCATACTGGTCGACATCATTGCTTTTATCAACAACTCAACGATGGTGAATGGCAAACAACCGAAGCTGTATTAAAAGATCCTAAAGAGATATATCGATGAGTGATACCTTAAACAAGCTGGCCAAAGTTTTAGAAGAACGTAAAAATGCCGATGCTGATAGCTCATACGTTGCCAGTTTATATAAAGCCGGCACCGATAAAATCCTCAAAAAACTTGGGGAAGAAGCCACTGAAACAGTGATCGCTGGTAAAGGGGGTAATCGCGATGAGATTATTTACGAAACAGCGGATCTTTGGTTTCATAGCTTAGTTTTATTAATACACAACGACATCAAACCACAGGCTATTTTAGATGAACTAGATCGTCGCTTTGGGCTTTCTGGCATCGAAGAAAAAGCCAGCCGGAGCAAATAATGGACGATTGTTTATTCTGCAAAATTATTGCAAATGAAATCCCCTCTAGCAAAGTCTATGAAGATGATGAGTTGTTTGCATTTAAAGATCTATACCCAAAAGCTGACGTTCATATTTTAGTGATTCCCAAGCTTCATATTGAAAGTCTTGATGGTTTAACCAGCGATCATCAGAACTTAATAGCAAAAATGATGCTAAAACTACCTGAGCTTGCCCGAGATCAAGGACTCAAAGATGGTTTTCGTACCATAATTAATACTGGCCCAGGTGGCGGTCAAGAAGTTGGACATTTACATATGCATATTTTGGGTGGTAAAAACCTCCCAGGATTTAAATAGGAGATCATTATGGGATTTGGTGGAATTAGTATTTGGCAATTATTGATTGTTTTAGCCATTATCATATTATTGTTTGGTACAAAAAAATTGCGCTCCTTGGGTGGTGATTTAGGAAGTGCAATAAAAAGCTTCAAACAATCTATGCAAGAAGGTGAGCAAACTGCAGAGACCGATAAAGAAAAATCACTCAATGATGATAGTGTTTCTCAGGAAAAAACAACTGAAAAAGATACACACTCGAGTTAAATATAGTGTTTGATATTGGTTTCTGGGAATTATCGCTCATTATCATTGTTGCTTTGGTAGTAGTTGGCCCTGAACGCTTGCCAAAATTAATCCGAGTCACCGGCTTATGGCTAGGCCGGGCTAATGCTTCCTTACAATCTATTCGCACGGAGATATCCAATGAATTACGTGCCGAAGAATTAAAACAAGCATTGAAGAAAACGGTTGATGTCGACTTACCCGATCTAAATGAAACTATTTCTTTAGACGAAACCAAACCTAAGGATAAAGATGGAAACGGATAATCAGCAGCCGTTAATCTCTCATCTTGTCGAGTTACGTGATCGTTTATTACGAGGTGTTTTAGCGGTGCTGGTCATTGCTGTGGTGTTGTTACCTTTTTCTAACGATCTTTACCACTTCTTAGCTGAACCTTTATTACGCCACTTACCTGAATCCAGCACCATGATTGCTACAGAAGTGGCCTCGCCATTCTTAACGCCCTTTAAACTGACCCTAAGTACGGCCATTATGTTGGCGATACCTGTCCTGCTTTATCAGCTGTGGGCCTTTATCGCACCGGGTTTATATGACAATGAACGGAAACTGGTTTTTCCTTTATTATTTGCCAGCACCACACTGTTCTTTCTAGGCGTTATCTTTGCTTATTACGTAGTCTTTCCACTGGTCTTTGGTTTCTTAACGCAAGCCGCACCAGAAGGTGTAGCCGTGATGACCGATATTAGTAGTTATTTGGATTTTGTTTTAAAACTATTTTTTGCCTTTGGATTAGCATTTGAAGTGCCTATCGCCACACTATTACTAATCTGGACAGGTGTATCAACAACCAAAAGCCTTGCTGAAAAACGGCCTTATATTATTGTTGGTGCTTTTGTTATTGGAATGCTGTTAACGCCGCCAGATATTATCTCTCAGACATTACTTGCCGTGCCTGTTTGGCTATTATTTGAATTGGGCTTGCTCTGCGCACGTTGGCTGCCTAAAAAAATGGCAGATGTAGAAGAGTCTTAAGTTGAGTAACGCATGCGAGTGCCATGCTCTAGTGATAATAAAAGCTCTTGTGCTTCAATTTCTTTTGGAAAAAACGCGCCTGAAATTTTCGCAGCATTAATACTGGCGCCCTCTAAGCTAGCACATACTGAAAAATCAACACCTCGTAAATCAGCTTGTCGAAAATAGCTGTTAGAGAAGTTTAAACCTGTTGTATTTATACCTTGTAAATTAAGATGTCGAAAATCACACCCCGTTAAATCAACTTTTTCGCCAGCTGCAATACGCTGATTAAACTCATCTATTTTGCCTTCTCTTAAAAGGCGATAAATAGGATCATCTGAAATTAAAGGGTTAACCACGAACCAAGCTCCTTAAACTGTGAAATCGATGGTGCCTCCAGGATTATCAGGGTTAAATGCAGCTTGGTCTGCTTCATTACCTTGATTAACCGTCTCAATGGTTGTCACACTTGTCGACTCTTGCTCTCTGGCAGTAACTGTATTTTGAGTTTCACTACCTTGAAGTGCTTGAGATTCACGACCAGCCAACTGATTATCTTGTGATAATGGGTTGGTGACTGTTGGTTGTCCGGAAAGTGGGGCTATGCCTGGAATTGCCATAACATACTCCTAAATTTCAATGTTTTATGAAGCCTTAGCTTACAACTAGTTACCGCTTATGTAAAATTACCAGCCATTAAATTAATGTGTTTTGTGACTACGGTCACACTTTTAGTTGTGGGAAAACTAATAATCCTATTGACTTTAAGCTGAAAAACACAATAAACGGGTTTCTCTTTCCTCACGTAAATAATAATAACTGACACGAATATTGATATAAAACAATTAAACTTAGTTATGCTTAAGCTTAATCTGTGTAAAATGAAATGAAAGATAATTCACGTAGGAAAGCTAATGACTATTAAACAAGAATTGATCGATGAAATTGAAGTGCTACTTCGTTATAACCTTGATACCACACAAGAAGGAATTAAAGTCCGTCACGACGCACGACAAGGCTTGATTTCGGCAAGTGAACGTTTATTTAGTAAAGGTTTAGTGAGTCAGAAAGATGGTGGCTATTTGACTGATCTTGGTCATGAAGCAGCTGAACATACTCAAGCGGCATTACGTTTATTATCACCCTCCTCATAATAAAACGCTTTTTATATTCTTTCGTAAACCACAAAACTATAAGGATACTGGTTCTTTTCATCGGCCAGATGATCTTCACGACTCGTTTCCTGCCAGTGACTTTTTTCCCATTCCGGGAACCAGGTATCGCCTTCTAACTCAGCATTAACATGGGTAAGGTAAAGCTTATCTGCTTGTGGCAACAGCTGCTCATATAATGAAGCTCCTCCCATCACCATCGCTTCTTCAACATCATCACAAGCTATAAGAGCTTGTTCCAATGATTGCACAACTGAGCAGCCATCTGCTTGATAATCACTCTTCGTAGTAACAATAATATTTTTTCTACCCGGTAATGGTCGGCCTATCGATTCATGAGTGTTTCTTCCCATGATAAGTGGTTTTCCCATTGTTACTTTACGAAAATACTGTAAATCAGCTGATAATTTCCAAGGAAGATCGTTATCTTTCCCTATTAACCCTTGTTTATCCATCGCTACAATAATTGCTAATTTCATTGTTTATTTGATCTTAAAAAGTGGGCCATAGCATAACATCTACAATTAAATAAAAAGGGAATATCCTTCGTAAAGTCGTCATACTGTCTGAGCGAAATAGCTATTTATAACTTAGGTATAACCACTAAGATAAAGATGATCAAAAACTGTGGATAACTTTCCCTGTGGATAAATACTATAGTTATCCACAAGAGATCATAAAATGTATTTAACTTTACCCACAAGGCAACATAGAAATAACGCTATGAAAATACAACTAAATAATGAATAATCCACCTATCCACAGGCATAAAACAACAACATAATCATCTACTATATATATTTATATTTGTTTAATGAAAAAAATCCTTCATATCGCTATTCCTTGTCCATTAAGACAAAGTTTTGATTATCTAAGTACAGAGTCTCATCCAAACCAGGATTGGGTTCCTGGCCTTCGAGTTAAAGTACCTTTTGGATCACGACAACTAATAGGAACTGTTCTTCAAGTATCAGAAATAACTAACGATCACAATATCTCAAAACTAAAATCCGTTATTGAAATTATTGATCTTGCAACAATCATCGATGAAGAATTATTTAATCTAATTAAATGGGTAAGTGCTTATTACCATCATCCAATCGGAGAATGTTTCCAAGCAGCCTTGCCTAAAAAATTACGTAATGGTGAAAACGCATCACTAACCCATGAAACTATCTGGCAAATATCTAACACTCAAAATGAACAATCCCTAGGTAAAAAACAATTACAGATCTTTGATTACTTTAAGTCGACAGAGGTAAAATTAAGCCAAGCACAACTTAGACAACAATTTGGTGAATGCAAAACATCACTCTTAGGATTAGAAAAAAAAGGCCTGCTACAACAATCAACACAAATAAAACAATTTCCTTCGACCATTGAATTAAAACCCGCCTGCAAACTTAATGATGAACAACAGATATGTGTCGATACGGTCTGGCAATCAAAACAAAACTTCACTCCATATTTACTTCACGGAATCACCGGTAGTGGCAAAACAGAAGTCTATATTCAACTTTGTGAGCAAATGTTGGCCGTGGGAAAACAGGTTTTAATCTTAATTCCAGAAATAGGTTTAACAACACAATTTGTTCAACGATTTAGAGAACGATTAAAAGCTCACATCGTAGTATTGAACTCATCAGTTTCAGATGGAGACCGCAAACAGGCTTGGTTAGCAGCAAAAGAAGGCCTTGCTGAAATTATCATTGGCACACGATCGGCTATTTTTACACCGCTAAAGTCAGCGGGTTTAATTATTCTTGATGAAGAACACGATGGGTCCTATAAGCAACAAGATGGTCTTCGTTATCATGCTCGGAATGTAGCCTTAGTAAGAGCTAAACGATTATCGATCCCTATTTTGTTAGGCAGTGCAACACCTTCTCTTGAAAGCCTTTATCAAGTAACTCAAAAAAATTATCAGCGCTTATCACTGACAAAACGTGCCGGTAATGCCAAACTTCCCAAAGTAAAAATCATTGATAGCAGTGGAGGTGATACTCAAAATAGTATTAGTCTAAAATTGTTAAGCGCAATTGATAAACATCTTAAAAACGACAATCAAGTTTTACTTTTTATAAATCGACGTGGTTTTGCCCCAGTCTTAATGTGTCACGATTGTGGCTGGCAAGCGACATGCACAAGCTGTGATGCTCGTATGGTTGTGCACTATCATCGTAATATTTTGTTTTGTCATCACTGTGGTTTTATTCAGCGATTACCTAAAAAATGTCCAACATGTAATACCGGAGAATTAAAAAACTATGGTGCAGGAACGGAAAAAATTGAACACACCTTACAAAATAATTTTCCCGAAACCCCGGTTTTAAGAATTGATCGGGATACCACGCAACGGGTTAATTCTTTTGCTGATATCGTCTCGAATATAAAACAAGGCGGAGCAAAAATTTTAGTGGGTACTCAAATGCTTGCTAAAGGACATGATTTCCATGATGTGACCTTGGTGGGAGTTTTAGATGCAGACCAAGGTTTATTTAGTGCTGACTTTAAAGCAACAGAATCCTTAGCCCAATTAATTACTCAAGTAACAGGACGAGCTGGACGAGGAAATAAAGAAGGTGAAGTATTTATTCAAACTGAACAGCCGCAACACGAGTTTTGGAAAAAATTAATCCAGCAAGGTTACCAAGATACTGCTGATGAAATATTGCAACAACGTATCGAGATGATGATGCCTCCCGCAGGCTCCTTATGTGTTCTTCGAGCCGAAGATAAAGATCAAACTTTAGCGATGTTATTTTTAAGCGAAGTTTTAGCCGTATTGAATACTACGCCTCAACAAGATGTCCTGATCATGGGGCCAGTGCCTGCAATAATGGAGAAAAAAGCAGGACGTTATCGGGCACAACTACTACTAACAACAACTAAAAGGCGTTGTTTGCATCAATTATTAGATCACCATATCACAGCAATTTCCTCGCTAAAGTTAGCAAGAAAAGTAAGGTGGTCGATAGATATTGACCCTGTTGATTTACTTTAAAACGAAAGCTTAGAAAAATTTCCAAATTGGAATCTATATCCAAAATGAATCAAAGATGTGATCACTGATGAGGATCGGGTAAAATGCCTCGATTAAATTTGTGTAAGGTTTTACCAACTTGAAAGACCAGCTTAAAAAAATTATTGAATCTTCATTAAGTGCAGCAATAGCACAAGGTAACTTGCCTGAAATTGAATTACCGGATATTCAAATAGAACGCACAAAAGACAAATCACATGGTGATTTTGCAAGCAATGTTGCCATGATGCTCGCAAAATCAGCCAAGATGAATCCTCGTCAGATTGCAGCGACCCTAGTGGAAGCTTTGCCTACAACAGATTTTATAACCCAAGTTGATATTGCTGGTCCCGGATTTATTAATTTCACTTTATCCGCTGATTTTAACTTGCAAGTAGTTAAAGATATTCTGACCTCGAAAGAAAAATTTGGTTTAAGTCAGGTAGGAGCCGGTAAATCTGTTCAGGTTGAGTTTGTATCAGCAAACCCAACAGGGCCATTACATGTCGGTCATGGTCGTGGCGCAGCTTATGGTTCGGTAGTAAGCAGTTTATTAACCGCAGCTGGTTTTAAGGTTCATCGTGAATATTATGTTAACGATGCAGGCCGTCAGATGGATATCTTGGCAACCAGTGTTTGGTTAAGATATTTAGATGCTTGTGGTGAAAAATTGATCTTTCCAAGTAATGCTTATAAAGGCAGTTATGTCATCGATATTGCTGATACCTTAAAAACAACTTATGGCGATGCTTTTCTACATTCAGCAATGGAAGTTTTTACCGATGTTCCTGCTGATGAGCCGCAAGGTGGTGATAAAGATCAACATATCGATGCCTTAACTGCAAAAGCCAAGTTATTATTAGGCGATGCAGGGTATCGTCAACTTTTTGATTTGGGTTTAAATACGATATTAGCCGATATCAGAGATGATCTTGCAGACTTTGGCAGTGAGTATGACGAATGGTTTTCTGAACGCTCTTTGGTTGAGTCGGGTGATGTCGATAAAGCGATTGAAACATTAAAAGCAGCTAATGTCCTTTATCTACAAGAAGGCGCTTGGTGGTTTAAATCTACTGAGTTTGGTGATGAAAAAGATCGTGTGGTTGTGCGTGATAATGGCCAAACGACCTATTTTGCTTCGGATATTGCTTATCACTTAAATAAATTCCAACGTGGTTATGATCAAGTTATCGATATTTGGGGTTCAGATCACCATGGTTATATTCCTCGTGTAAAAGCGTCATTAACCGCGATGAATCAGGATCAAGAAAAACTAAAAGTATTGCTGGTTCAATTTGCCGTGTTATATCGAGGCAGTGAAAAAGTAGCGATGTCTACTCGTAGCGGTCAATTTGTCACCTTAAGAGAGTTACGCGAAGAAGTGGGTAAAGATGCTGCGCGATTCTTTTATGTGATGCGCGGAGCAGATCAGCATATGGACTTTGATTTAGAGTTGGCTAAATCACAAAGTACCGATAACCCTGTTTATTATGTTCAATACGCCCATGCTCGTGTGTGTAGCGTGTTTAGACAATTAGCTGAACGTGAACTCACCTGGCAACAAGCAGTAGGTGAAAACAACTTAAATCGCCTGACTGAAGATCATGAGCAAGCATTATTAACAATGTTAGCTCGTTATCCGGAAGTATTAGAATCAGCTGCTTTGAGCCATACCCCGCATACATTGGCGCAGTACCTAATTGATTTAGCTCGTGATTTCCATACCTATTACAATGCACATCACTTTATTATCGATGATGTCGAGCTAAGTCAGGCTCGTTTAACATTGATAGTTGCTGTTCAGCAGGTGATTTTTAATGGTCTTGCAGTGATAGGTGTGTCAGCACCTGAATCAATGTAGCGTGGAGTGAAATATTAATGGCTGCTAAACGAAACGCACGACATCAAACAGAGAAAAAATCATTACCTTGGGGCCCGATGTTGCTTAGTTTTGCAGTTGGTGTTTTTGTGATGTTTTTATTACATTTGAAAGATAATGTCGATCCTGAACAGAATTCCAAAAACTCAGGTGAAACTAAAACAGAAAAAAAATCAAAAGCGATAGAGCCAACGTTTGATTTTTATACTTTATTGCCTGAAATGGAAGTCATTGTTGATAACGACAATAATAAGCAAAACAACAAAACGATAGTGACATCACCACCACAGGAAACAGTTGAAAAAACCGAAACCGCCGAAAAAGTGAGTTTTTTATTGCAAGTGGGCTCGTTTAAAAAAGTATCCGATGCCGATGGTTTTAGAGCAAAGCTCGCATTTTTAGGTATTGAATCTAAAGTTCAAACGGTAACGATTGATAATAAAGATACTTGGCACCGAGTTCAGGTTGGTCCGATCTTGGGACGAGAAAAAGCTGATGCGGTACAAAAACAGTTACGCCAAAATGATATTGACTCACTGTTAATGCGCGCTAAACATGGTTAGTTATTACAGATTAGGGTATGCTCAAACCCAATTTGTATTAAAGAATTAATCAAAAAAGATTTGTCTTAAATCAAGTCTTTTCCATGGTTCAGAAGGTATAGTTCTGAAAGTGGAAATACCACGTAGTCGTTAGAAACTACGAAATGAATAGTCAAAATAGGATTGAGGACAGCTAAATATGGCGGAAAATACTGAGGCTAAAATATGGCAAGAAGTAGCCAGTCCCTTCTGTGGCATTGCTTCTGATGATCTGACCATTAAGGTTGAAGGTAATACCGTTTCCATAGAAGAGCATGGTGACGCGATTACTAAAAAAGGTTTTGAAACCCCGATCACCGATACTCAGCCACGGATCAATGGCCAAGAGGTCTCTTTAGAAAAAGCAATTAGCCATGTTGCTGACTTATTCAAACAAAAAAAACAGCCGATTATTGGCGGCTTAGCAAGTGATATCAATGGTATCCGAGCAGGCATGTCTTTAGCTGATAAGACGCGTGCCACCGTTGATAGTATGGACTCGGATTCTGCCTTTAGAAATTTACTGGTGCTGCAAGATACCGGCTGGATGACAACCACACTCACAGAAGTACGTAACCGTGTTGATTTATTAGTTGTGTTGGGCGGTGATATTGAAGTTGATTACCCACGATTTTTTGAGCGTATGGTATGGAATGATGAGTCTATGTTTGACCAAGATACATCATCACGTGAGGTCGTTTATTTAGGCAAAGCACCTTCTGGCGACGCTTCAACGTCTCCTCAAGGAAAAAAAGCACAGGTATTAGCTTGTGAGGATGATGATTTACCTGAAGTCGTTTCTATATTACGTGCCTTGGTCAATGGTAAAGCAATCCAAGCAGAACAGGTCGGTGGTTTAGCTGTTTCTGATCTTGCTGAATTAGCAAACAAACTCAAACAAGCGAGTTATTCTGTTATTGCTTGGGCTTCAGGCAGTATGACGTTTGATCATGCAGAAGCCACAATCCAAAATACCTGTGAAATGATTAAAGAGTTGAATGTGGATACACGCTCAAATGGCTTGCCTATTGGCGGTAAGGATGGCAGCACTTCTGTATACAATGTCTCTTCATGGCAAGCTGGTTACCCGATGCGGACTAGTTTTAATCGCGGTTTCCCTGACTACGATCCCTACCTTTCAGACAGTAAAAAAATGTTAGCAAATGGAGAAGCTGACCTGCTGATTTGGGTTTCAAGTTTTAGTGTAAATAGAACGCCACCAGAGTCAACGGTGCCAACAGTTGTTATTGGTCGCAGCGGCATGACATTTGATCAGGAGCCAGAAGTGTTCATCCCTGTTGGTGTGCCGGGTATTGATCATGTTGGTCGTACATTCCGTGGTGATAGTTCAGTTGCGGTTCCTCTCAGAAAATTACGTGATAGTGGTTTGCCGAGCACTTTTGATGTGCTGACAGCCATTGAACAAACCATCTAGTCGCGGAGAAAACGAATGATAAAAAAACTTACAGGCGGAAAACTTTACGATCCAGCCCATGGCGTTGATGGTGAAATACGCGATATTTATATCCGTGATGGTCGAATAGTTGATGCACCTGCCGACGGTAAAATTAATGAAGAAATAGATTTGCGTGGCAAGGTTGTGATGGCGGGTGCCATTGATATGCATACCCACATCGGTGGTGGCAAGATCAATATTGCTCGTACCATGTTGCCTGAAGATCACGCAGCGGATGTAATTGCTAGAACAGAATTAATGCGCTCAGGTTGTGGTCATGCAGCGCCTAGTACATTAACCGCTGGTTACCGTTATGCGGAGATGGGTTACACAGCAGGGTTTGAACCGGCTATCTTGCCTGCAAATGCACGTCAAGCACATATGGAAATGGGTGATACGCCGATCATCGATAAAGGTGGTTATGCAATGCTGGGGAGTGATGACTTCCTACTTCGCATGATGACAGCGAATAAAGACCAAGAAGCGATTAATAACTACGTTGCATGGATTTTGACGCACACTCAAGCCATTGGCATTAAGGTGGTAAATCCAGGTGGCATCAATGCCTTTAAGTTTAATCAGCGAAAACTAGATTTAGACGAAAAAAACAAATATTACGGTGTGACACCACGCGACATTTTGATGCGTCTAGCACGTGCCGTGAAAGAGTTAGGTATCCCTCATCCCCTACATGTGCATGGCTGTAACTTAGGTGTACCGGGTAATAAAGATACGACGATTGATACCATCACAGGTATGAATGGTCTTCCTATGCATATGACGCATATTCAGTTCCACAGTTATGGCACGGAGGGTGATCATAAATTCTCTTCTGGTGCTGCTGAAATTGCAGAGCAAATTAATAAACACAAAAATATCACGGTAGATGTAGGCCAAATCTTATTCGGTCAAACGGTGACTGCATCAGGTGATAACATGCGCCAATTTGCAGGTAGTGCTCATGCGCATCCAAATAAATATGTCTGCATGGACATTGAGTGTGATGCGGGTTGTGGTGTGGTGCCATTCAAATATAAAGATCAAAGCTTTGTAAATGCATTGCAGTGGATGATAGGCCTAGAAACCTTCTTGATGGTGGACGATCCATGGCGCATTTTCTTGACGACAGATCATCCAAACGGTGCACCATTCACCAGTTATCCACATTTAATCAAATTGTTGATGGATAAGTCGTTCCGTAATGATGTGTTATCAACATTACATCCAGAAGCACAAGCGGCAACACATCTCGCATCATTGGATCGCGAATATTCTTTATACGATATTGCGATTATGACGCGGGCAGGGGCGGCAAAATTGGTTGGACTTGCCGATCGAGGCCATCTGGGCGTCGGTGGCGCAGCTGATATTACGGTGTATACCGATAATCCGGATCGCGAAAAAATGTTTAGCAAACCAGATTATGTGTTTAAAGATGGCACGATGGTCGTTAAAAATGGTGAATTAATTAATGTCACGTGGGGTACAACCCATGTGGTTAAACCTGAATTTGACGTAAATATTGAAACCTCATTAAAAGACTATTTTGATCGCTATCACACGCAAAAAATGGGTAACTTCAAGATCAGTGATGATGAAATTGTCGATGATGGTCGCGGTAGTCTCACCGTACAGCCTTTGCATAAAGGAGGTGCAATATGATTATTAATGGCGTAACCATTGATGAAACATTTGCTGAAGCCTTCCCAATGAAAGGCACACGGTTAATCATCACCGCATTGAATGCCAAATGGGCAATGATTTCGGCTCAAGCCTTCACCGGTTTTGCCACATCAGTTATAGCCTGTGGTTGTGAAGCGGGCATTGAACGTGAATTAGATCCTAGTGAAACCCCTGATGGTCGTCCTGGTGTAGCGATTTTAATCTTTGCCATGGGAGGTAAAAGCCTAGCAAAACAAGTTGAAACTCGCGCTGGTCAGTGTGTGCTTACATCCCCTACATCAGCTTTGTTTTCGGGTTTAGATAATGATGCTAAAGAAATACCCCTAGGTCAAAACCTACGTTATTTCGGTGACGGGTTCCAAATATCCAAAATGATTGATGGCAAACGTTATTGGCGAATTCCCGTTATGGATGGCGAGTTTTTAACCCAAGAAAAAACCGGTGTTCATGACTCTGTTGGTGGTGGCAACTTCTTAGTATTGGCTGAATCACAAGCGCAAGCATTAGCGGCCTGTGAAGCGGCAATTGAAGAAATGAAAAAGATACCTAACGTCATTATGCCGTTCCCCGGCGGTGTGGTTCGAAGTGGCTCAAAAGTAGGTTCGAAATTTAAAGCACTCAATGCCTCAACCAATGATGCGTTTTGCCCAACCTTAAAAGGCCAAACCAAAAGCGATCTATCGCCCGAAGTTGAGTCGGTGATGGAAATCGTTATTGATGGTTTAACCAAAGAAGACATTGATAAAGCGATGCGAGTCGGTATTCAAGCGGTATGTGATTTGGGTGCTGAAAATGGTATTCGCCGTATTAGCGCAGGTAACTATGGCGGTAAACTAGGTCCATTCCACTTCCATTTGCAGGAGATCATGGCATGAGTGCATTAACGCTTACCTTAAAAAACGCACCTGCCCAGCGGATTGATTGTTCAGCATTAACAGCCGATGCCTTAGCTGATAAATCAACTGCGGATATCGCTGCCATTGAGCTTGTTTCAGGCAATAGCACCGTACGTGTTGATGATGTATTTGATATGTCGGGTGATGATGTCAACAACATCGTTATTAATAACGCAAATGGCAAATTAGACTTTATCGGTAAAGCAATGACTCAAGGCAGCATTACCGTGAATGGTGATGCAGGTGGTTATTTAGGTCAGTTTATGGAAGCAGGTGAGATAGCTGTAAATGGTAATAGCTATATCTATACAGCCTGTGAAATGAAAGGTGGCCAGATTAAAGTTAATGGCAATACCGGTGATTTTGTTGGTGGTGCTCGCCCTGGTTATAAAAACGGTATGACAGGCGGCACGGTGATTATCACAGGCAATAGCGGTGACCGTACTGGTGATCATATGCGTCGTGGTTATATCTTGATTGAAGGTGATGCCGGCGATTATTGTGGTGCTCGTATGGTGTCAGGTACGATTGCCGTATTAGGCCAAGTCGGTGCTCATTTAGGATATGCCATGAAACGAGGCACATTGTTATTAACTCAGCAGCCAAGCCAAGGAATCTCAGCTAATTTTAATGACTGTGGTTCACATACCTTAGCGTTTTTACCGTTGATGATTGCATCATTTAAAAAACTAGATAGTAAGTTTGCTCAGTTAGAGACTTTCTCACGGGTGCAGCGGTATGCTGGGGATCTTGGTGGTATTGGGATGGGTGAGATTTTAGTTAAGATTTAATCTCATTATTACTACTCGTCATTGCGAGCGTAGCGAAGTAATCTAGAAAAGCCACCAAGGGAAATCAAGGTGGTTTTTTATAAGGGAATTACAGTATTATTTAACGCCGAGCTAAAATGCGCCGCTTTTTGGCGTCATTTTTAAGCGATTTGTTATGGGTATTAATACAATTCATTTTCAATGTTCGTATCTTTGGTAAATACTTCCTCAAGGGTAGTCCCTAGAATTACTGAGTCTCCCCAATCCAATACACCAGATGCAGTCGCAATAATTGGCGGATTATCTAAATCCTGTCTTAAATCATATGCGTAGAATACACCACCACCATTAAATCCTATCGGAACGGCTTTTGGCTGCCATTCAGGAAACATATACCTTAGATAGTAATCTCTAATTTCTTTTTTACCGAAAAATCCGAATTCACGTTCACCATTCGTTAGTTCGCCGCCATTTGCATACTTCAACAACTTAATATATTCATTAGGTAATTTTAGTTCAGGCAACTCCCAAGCCTTATAATCTACATCACCTATCGTAGCACTCAGATCCTTAAGTTCTTCTAGTTCAGATTCATTTAAAGGCGGAAATCGCGAATCAGAAAACGCCGCTGCATAGCTGTTTTTAGCAATATCTTCAGCCAGTGGCCTGCATGCTTCCAACATACCGACACAACCGCGTAATTGCCCCTGTTTTTCCAGAGTAACGAAAGTGGCTCGTTGCACACTGAGTTCATCGGCCATTGTCGTCAAGTCTATTTGTAATGGGTTGCCATATTTCAGGCCATGCTCTATAGAGGCTTTGGCCAGCTCTTTTAGTGTTTGTCTGTGGC
>ENA-ORXI01001582-ORXI01001582.1-sediment-metagenome-genome-assembly--contig:-NODE-1582-length-17477-cov-4.468046_pt1 | contig 17477 bp, 18 predicted proteins | sample MGYA00237861_ERZ511468 | MGnify/ENA primary metagenome ERZ511468 (study PRJEB26299, sample SAMN06266213) | sediment metagenome | isolation source: Hudson Canyon methane seep mesocosm | place... | reverse complement strand
TAAAAGGTGCTCGACGCGCAGTGGTGCACGTCTATAACTCAACCTCCACTGTACAGCGCGAACAAGTATTCAAGCTTAATAAGCAGGGTATTATTGATATTGCGGTTAATGGCGCGTCTAAAGTTAAGGCATTAGCGGAAGCAAATCCGGAAACCGAGTGGGTATATCAATATTCGCCTGAAAGTTTTACCGGTACTGAATTAGATTTTTCAGTTGAAATTGTTAATGCCGTTACCAATGTTTGGCAGCCTACCGCTGAAAAGCCAGCCATCATTAATTTACCCGCCACAGTAGAAGTATCTACACCCAATGTATTCGCAGATCAGATTGAGTGGTTCTGCAACCATGTTAATAATAGAGATTCCATTATATTAAGCGTGCACACTCACAATGACCGTGGTTGTGGTGTGGCTGCGGCAGAGCTTGCGGTGATGGCAGGCGCTCAGCGGGTAGAAGGAACGATGTTAGGTAATGGCGAGCGCACCGGCAATATGGATATTGTCACTATGGCTATGAATTTATACAGTCAGGGTATCGATCCGGAATTGAATCTTGCTGATATGGATGAGATTGTTCGGGTGGTTAAAACCTGTACTCAATTGCCTGTGCATCCGCGACATCCTTATGCAGGAGAATTGGTTTTCACGGCTTTCTCAGGTAGTCATCAAGATGCGATTAAAAAGTGTTTGGATCTTTATAAGCCAAATCAGCCCTGGCAGGTGGCCTACCTACCCATAGACCCAAGCGATTTAGGCCGCACTTATCAGGAAGTTATTCGAGTGAATTCGCAATCAGGAAAAGGCGGCATCGCTTATTCCCTAGAACGAGACTATGGATTGCAGTTACCTCGCTGGCTACAGGTTGAGTTCAGTGCTGAAGTTCAACGAAGTGCTGAAATAAATGGGGGTGAAGTTGAGCCTGAAGCAATATGGGAGCTATTCAAAGATATTTACATAGCGAGTTCTTTTACTCCCGTACGTTTGGGGCCCTTTGAGCTAAAGCGTACAACCCACGACCATATACATGCTCAACTTTTATTAGAGGGTAGCATGGTAGAAATATCCGGTAACGGGCATGGTGTCATGGATGCTTTCGTACAGGCTTTAAAAGCACATTACGGTCTTCAAATCGATATTCAGGAATACAGTGAACACGCATTAAAAGAAGGCAGTGATGCTGAAGCAGCGTCTTATGTTCAAGTGAACATAAATGGGCAGCGTTTCTATGGGGTATCGATTCACGAGGATATTGTCACCGCCTCGCTTAATGCCTTGTTAAGTACAACCAACCAGTTCATGGTTGAACGGCATCAAGCGATCGCTTAAACGACTAAGGTTTAAAGTTCAGGCTTAAAGCTCAGTCTCTAAGTTGCCAGACACAGGCAGTGAAGAGGCATTAGCATCAAAAAGATGTGGATAAGCTGAATTAATACCCTTCATTATAAAATCCACTGGAACATCAGCGAACTCACCATGTTCGTTGATGTATTCCATATGCTGAGCACCGTCATCCGTAAAAGCCTGAAAAACAGCGTCATTGATGCCATCAAACGCTAATGGCTCTACTTTCATTAGCAGGCATAGCCGCTTATTGAAAGCCGGCGTCGCCTTCACCCACTTGCCATTTAAATAAAGCTCAATATAACCATGCATTCGAAAGATATCGGAACGAAGCCATTCGATCATTCGTGGACTGGAAAGGTGATTTTTAACATCCGCTAAACCCAAACGGGAAGGAATACCCTTATAGCGAGCAGCGGCACCCAGCAGTACAGCTTTAGGTATGCAGTAGCTCTCTTTAGTTTCAAGTATGTAACTAGCACTAAAGGTTTTCGGGTCACTTGAAAAGACGTAAGGGTTATAGCTAACCTCATCACGAGAAGCTAGATAAAGCGCTTTAGCCATTTCAACAGGGTCATTAGTCACCCCTTCAAGCACTCGATCAGCCCACACTTGAACAGATGTATTATCGTAATCAAAATAAGGACTTGTGACTAAATATTCTTTTAGTGATTCATTCATTTCGCGGGTTCAACTCCGAAGCGCATCGACAATACTAAAGGCATAGCATGCGGCAGAACCCTATAAGCATCAATGATGAAAACAGCCAATTGAATAGACCCTAGAGCTCACGCTCAATGCAAATTAGAGCAATCGCTGTAACCAGGCAGAAATAGCCTCAATTTCTTCAAGGCAAACCTGATGCTCCATGGGGTAAGTAAAATACTCAGCCTCATACCCTAGCGCAAGCAGATCATCATAGCCTTTACGGCCCAGAGCCTCATGCACTACAGGGTCAAGGCTTCCATGATGAACCTGAATAGGAATATGCTTATTAACAGGGTTAGGAGTAATCGTCTGAGCGGTTGCAAAATAGGTAGATAAGCCCATAAGTCCACCCAGTTTCTCAGGATAAGTCAGAGCAGCATGATAAGCTACCGCGCCACCCTGAGAAAAACCAATGATAATAATACGTTCACTGGCAATGCCCCGGTCTAGCTCACGCTGTATTAACTTATGAACCTCAGTGGCAGATTGAAGCAGCTGAGACTCATCTATTTTTCGGTCAATATCCATCTCAAGAATATCGTACCAGGCAGGCATAATGTAACCACCATTCACTGTTACGGGAATAGAGGGTGCGTGGGGCAAAATGAAACGAATAGCCGCATTTTCTGGCAAGTTAAGCTCTGGCACAATAGGCTCAAAGTCATAACCACTGGCGCCAAGCCCATGTAACCATATAACAGAGGCATCGGCTTTTATTTTTGGCTCTATTTCAATTGCAGGTAAATAAGACACAATCACTCTCTCTTGCGTTGATTTAGAAGCGTAATCCGGCCTCAAGACGAGTAATAACAGCATCAGACTTATTACTGCCAGACCCCATATCAATTTTTTGATAGCCATAACTGCCTCTAACAAATACATTGTTACTTACATCAGCTCTCAACCCTAGTGCTGCATTGTAAGTCCAATCTGTTGAGTTGTATGAGTTGGAATAACAATACCAGTAATAATAACCGCCACAATATATTTGGCCATTACTCACATTAGAATCTACATAGGAAAAACCACCCCCTAAAACAGCATAAGGCGTTATGTTCCCTTCAAGTAGGTGATAAGTCACATTGAGGTTATTGGTATAAATATTGCTGCGATGGCTTAGTGATTGAGGGTTTCCTTGAGAGTCCGTATATTCAGCCTTGTATGTAGGGTTATTATGGGCAAACTCCCAAGCAAAATTCCAATGATTATCCATATTATAACCAAAGCTAAAACCCCATCCGGTGTTCTCATTAAATTCTGTCTTTGAGCCATTCTTACTTACTATTGTGTCTTCCCCCCGATGCTTTGCCATCAAGGTCGCCTCCCATGTTCCCGCTCTTTTTTTCCCATGAGCACTAATGGCGATGAAACAAACAAGTAAGGCGATAAGTATTTTAGATGGCATAAGGGTTCCGCTCAGATAAAAATCAAGAGTCTACGCGAAATACCACACCAAGTGAACTACCCCGCGACTTCGCTTCGCTCTGATCACGGGGCTTCTGCAAACCTAAGCTAGGCTGCTTCTTTTTTCTCAGATCCCGAACCAAACTTCGATTGCTCAAAGACTTTCGTTTTAGTAAATGATTTCTGCTGAGACTTGGGACTAACCCTGGCGACTATCCCAGCCACCATTAAATCTTTTTCACCTGTACTTGCTATAGATTTGGCTGCAGACCAATCTCGGCACTGCACTAAACCACAACTTTCACAAGTGAATGAACGTACATTTAGATCGAATTTGTGCGCGTAATGACACCCGCAACAAATGCCGGATGATTTTACGAATCGACCTATTTCATGGTAAATACCGCCATTTAACTCAACCTTATAACGGGTTAGATTTGTGATCAAACCCATCACATTATCACTCACCATTGAGCCGTTAAATTGCTGCATGCCCTTCACGTTTAAATCTTCAAACACGACGATGTCACTGGCCTTGGCTATCGAGCAGGATACTTCGTGGGCAAACGCTAAGCGTTGCCGGGTTATTTGTCCGTGAAGCTTGTTTAAGTGTTCTTTAGCTTTTCGCCAGCGATTTGAGCCTTTCTTTCGACGACTCAACTGGACTTGAATTTGTTTTAACTTCGTTGATGATTCTTTAAACGCTTTAGGGTTTCTAACGTACCAACCATTTGAACCGACTACGGTGTGCTGACTATTAATGTCGTAGCCGACAATCGATGACAGTACTTGCTTTTCGGGCTTGCATTCAATTTTTTGTGTGAGTGAAACGGTCCACTTCCCATGGTTTATTTGAACGGTTACCGTCTTGATTGTACTGGCGAGTTTACGATGTAAAACAATCGGCACTTTGCCAATTTTAGGAATGCTAATACAGCCATTTTCTATACGAATGCAGTTGGAGTTATTCACGCATCGGAAACTATCGTTGTGTAATTTCTTTTGTTTAAATGAAATTTTAAAAGTAGGGAATTGCTGTAAGCGACCTTTTGTGAACGAGTTCTTAAGGGCTGTTTCAAGATCATGAGCGACTTGCTGAGCTGCAGCAGAGTCAAAAGACTTAAGCCAAGCGAACTCTTCGAATTGTTTCAGCTCTTTAATCAATCCAGCCATTTCTTTGTAAAACAAAAACGTCTTATCATATCGATAGCGGCGCATGTTTTCAGATAACAATAGATTCCATAACCCGCGAGCATAGGAGCCAAACTCAATGAGTTTAGCTTCCTGTTCTACTCTAGGTTTGATTCTGAAATTGTATCTGAGTGTCTTTTTCATATACTGTATATATTACTGTACAGAAAAGAAAGATCAAGTGGAATATCAGACAAACTCACTCTGTAAGTATCTTATCGCTCTACATTTAATACTTGTTGTGAAATACCGTAAACAATTGCTTTTAGGATGTATTGGGGAGTTCGTCAAAAAGTCAATTTTAGTAATTTCAGGACTAATCTGATTTTGAGGTCGAAGAAATCGAAGTCGACAAAGACCATATTCACATTCTTTTAAAAATATCCCCCAGATTTTCTCTTGGACAGCACGTTAGGAGAATCAAGCAGCAAACAACTAGACTTCTTTGGACGGAGTTTACATTCCTTAAAAAGCAGTTTTGGCTCGAAAATACCTTTTGGTCAGATGGGTATTTTGTGTGCTCTGTTGGAAATGCTTCTGCTGAGGTTCTTCAAAAGTACATTCAAGAGCAAGGTTAGTTAATCGATTCATCCCCGCGACTTCGCTTCGCTCTGATCACGGGGTTTTCTCGACTGTTTTTATAAAACGATTACACGCTGACCTAAGGAACAGGTCTAAGGTAGGGAGCTAGCATTTGTTCCAGTTCACCCTTCTGTTGCATAGCTTGAAGCGCTTTATTAATAATTTCCTGTAAAGCCTTTCCTTCCTCATTACGGGTGAATAACATATAAAATGGTGTGGGAGGCATATCCATTATTGGCTTGAACTGTAGAGTGGGGTCTTCAATGAAGCTCTTTCCAATCATATTAAACCCAATGATGATTTCAAGATTTTCAACGAACAAATCAATGTCATTCCTTTTAAGGTGTGTGAAAAGGCCTGCATAGTTATAAATACCGGTGGTATAAACTTCATCTTTAGACAAGCCCCAATAACTATAGCTGTAGCCCAACAAGCCTCCCACCCTGTAATGTTTCAAATCAACTTTATCTTGTATTAATAGTCCATCAGGGTGATGTTCAGCGGAATAAAAGTAATGAGGGCGAATATGATAGTAAGGTAAGGAGTAGTAATATTTTTGATTGCGCTCTTCATTAAAAGAGGCATTTAACAGCATGACATGTGGGTCGCCCTTTTCTACACTTTGTAAGCAGCGCTTCCAGGGCAGTAGACTCAGTTCATATTTCAGATTATTCTTTCTCAGAATAAGCTCAATAACCTGCACTGAGAAACCTTTAATTTCCTGGGTGACCTTGCCATCATCCCGTCGAAGAAAAATAAAAGGAGGCCACTCACCAATATCATCACATATCTGAATAACCTTACCTTCAGACGCTAGTGATGATGCCGAGGCGGTACTCATAAATATACAAAGTAAAAGTAGCCGACATAGCTTAGTCACAGTACTTTTCCTGCCTTATTTTTAATAACTCCTGAATTCATGTCATAAGTGCATGTCCAGTTATAAAAGTATAGACAAAGAAATTAAAAAACAGATGACTAAAAATGAAAAATTTCTACGAAACTGAGAAATATTTAATCAGTCGCCTGATATGTAAAAAGCGCAGGCGACTGATTAAAAAGTAAACCTATGCACTCAAACCTAGCGAATTTAAGGTTCTTTGACGAATAGAGCCCAGAAGCTCTGCATCATCTATCAACGACTTACCATAAGAAGGAATCATTAACTTCATCTTCTGCTCCCACTCAGGCTTTTCGATTTTATCTTTAAAGCAGCGCTCAATGACATCAATCATCGCTTGAACAGCTGTTGACGCGCCAGGTGAAGCACCTAGTAATGCAGCTAAAGTACCGTCACCGGAAGAAACAAGCTCGGTGCCAAACTCAAGCTTGCCCTTACCATTCTCATCTTTCTTGATAATCTGTACTCGCTGACCAGCATGAGCCAGTTTCCAGTCTTCCTCTTTAGCTTCAGGGAAGAAATTCCGCAATGCGGCTACTCGTTCTTCCTGAGTCTGAAAGACTTCTCCAATCAGATAGCGGGTCAAATCCATATTATTCGCCCCAACCGACATCATCGGTGCCAGGTTATTGCCTTTTACGGAGCCAAAAAGATCCCATTTAGAGCCTTCTTTTAAGAATTTAGTGGTAAATCCGGCGAACGGACCAAAAAGTAAAGCAGGCTTGCCATCAATAATACGGGTATCAAGGTGAGGAACAGACATGGGGGGAGCACCAATAGCAGCCTTCCCGTAAACCTTTGAACCATGTTGTTCAACTATTTCAGGCTTTGAACATACTAACCACTGGCCACTTACAGGGAAGCCACCATAGCCTTTACGTTCAGGTATTTTTGATTTCTGAAGTAGTGGAAGCGCACCACCGCCTGCGCCCAAAAAGACAAAGCCTGCATTAATTTTGCTATATGTTTTAGTGTGTCGATTCTTAACCCGAACAGACCAGCGCCCGTCTTCTTTCTTTTTAATCTTTTTAACTGTGTTGCTCAGCATTAACTCAAAATTAGGATGGCCTTGAAGATAATCAACCATATGGCGAGTAAGCGAGCCAAAATCCACATCAGAGCCATGTTTAACACGCGTTGCCGCAATGGCTTGCGTTGAGTCCCGCGTTCCCATTGCCAGCGGCATCCATTGCTTCAATGTCTCTGGGTCACTACTGAATTCCATCCCCTTAAATAGATGATGTGCGCTCATTTTTTCAAAACGCTTGCGCAAAAACTCAACATCTTTATCACCCCAAACAAAACTCAAATGAGGTATAGGGTTTATAAATTTTTCAGGCTGAGGCAATAGCTTATTTTCTACAAGATAAGACCATAATTGAAGAGTCACCTCAAATGAAGCATTAATCTCTAAGGCCCGATCAATATCAACACCTCCATCTGCATTTTGCGGCGTATAATTTAGCTCACAGTTACCAGCGTGACCGGTTCCAGCATTATTCCAGCCGTGCGTGCTTTCGTGCGCAACATGGTCAAGGCGCTCCACCATAATAATTTTCAATGAGGGATCAAGTTGCGAAAGCATCACACCGAGAGTGGCGCTCATCACACCGCCTCCTACCAGTAATACATCTGCTTTTTTTACAGCCATTACAATCTCGCCTTTACTAAGTAATAATGGAGCCGATTTTAACGAATTTTTGCTTATGAGACCAGTAAATTAAGTGGCTAACCAGATACCAGATCAGTCCAATTATATGCTTAAATAGGTATATACACTGATTCTATGTCACTAAAAATAGACATTAGATTAAATCTTGCAGAGAACTAAAAGCAGGTGATGCATGAGATGGATAAACAGTACAGATCATTATAATTCACTATCTATTACTCTACATTGGCTAATGCTCGTACTCATTGTAGCCGCCTATTCGACTATAGAACTCAGAGAGCTGTTCTCAAAAGGCAGCGACCCTCGTGATACATTAAAGAGCTTTCACTTCATGCTGGGCATGTCAGTATTCTTTCTGGTTTGGTTAAGGCTTGCTTTTCGTTTTATGGGCACCGCGCCAGCCATTACCCCAGAGCCAAACAAACACCAGCAGAAAGCCGCAGAGTTTATGCATATTGCACTTTACGCGCTAATGATTGTCACGCCTCTTTTAGGCTGGTTATTGCTAAGTTCAGTGGGTAAGCCCGTTCCATTTTTTGGATTGGAGATACCCTCGCTAATAGGTGAAAGTAAAACGCTTAAACCTATTTTCAAAGAGCTTCATGAACTAATGGGCACGGCAGGTTACTTCCTTATTGGGCTTCATGCCGCCGCAGGCTTATTTCATCATTATGTTCAGCGAGACAACACCATGCTGCGAATGTTACCCAAAAAAGATTAGCTCGCGTATGGAGGCCAGCCTAGTCGTTTACCTGCTAGTAAATGAAGGTGTATATGATAAACGTCTTGGCCTCCATTCTTATTACAGTTCATCACCGCACGATAGCCGTCTTCAGCAATACCTAAGTCTCTAGCGATCTTACCTGCGGTAAAGAATAGGTGCCCGACTAATTCCCGATCTTCTTCGGCAATATCATTAATGGTGGCAATAGGCTTTTTAGGGATAATCAATAAATGAATAGGGGCTTGAGGATTGATATCTTTAAACGCCAGACATAAATCATCTTCGTAAACGATATCGGCGGGAATCTCTTTATTTATGATTTTGGTGAAGATTGTTTCTGGCATTGTATGCTCTCCTAGCAGATCCATTTATCCATACAATACACAAAAAAACCGGCCTAAGCCGGTTTTTTTTATCGTTACTTCTTATCTTTTTCTTTGTCTTTATCCTGATCACTTGTTGGCTTATCTTCTCCACCACATCCACCACAGCAACTCATAAGCATATCCTCAATTCATAAAAAGTTTGTTAAATTGTTGCGACAATAATAACGATAAAGCCTCTAAGGGTTCTTGATTAAAGTCATTCGTTAGTTTTATAGCCTACCCCGGGCGCCCGTCCGCGCGGGTCGTTAGCAGCATAGGTGCATAGTAAAAAAGATAAACACCATAAGCAGTTACCCATAAAATACCGGCTAAACCTATGCCAACGTTAGTTAAGGCTGGAAACACTGCTGGTAATAAAACACGCGCTACCGCAGCGAGTAGGACACAAACATAAGCCAATGTCATTAATTTAGGTGGCTGTAACTTACGTCCGGTATGACCTAATGTAACTCTTGAAATCATCCCTAAAATCATGCCCCCCATCGCTCCCACGGTAAAACAATGTAGTGCAATACTAATGTTGGAGAGTACGCCGATGCTGTAAAGAAACAGGGCGATCATGCCTATTGGAATAAATATGAATGACAAATGAAGCGACCAAAGCAGAGGTGTTTTTAAGGTATGAGTAATTCCCCAGCGTAAAAAACGAACACTATTAGAGACGGCTGCAACAAGACTCACAACCGCCAATAATGGAGCAGGTAAATTAGCAAAGCCTATAAAGCCAGCAATAACCAACGCAATAATACTGCCTATACTTAAACCATCAAGCCACCCTATGCCCGCCTTGCGCTCATAAGTCGAAGCATTACTAGTGAAAAATGGAATGACTCGCCCACCTAAAATCGCAATGACTAAAGAGATAAGCATAATGGCACCATGCAGCGCCTGAAGCCCTAAGCTAGCGTTGTCATTAAGTGCGCCCCAGTGACTAAACCCGTTGAGCAGGGTCAGCACCAGTAAAATGGGCGCAAATATTAGGTTGCGCCATTGCTTCGCCTTAAGTACCGGATAAGTCATAGCCACAGAGGCTAGTAATAAAAAGCTCAGATCGCCCACTGCAACAAGCCAGCCAGGCAATGCACCTCCAAAAGCAATCAGCAAACGTCCAAGTAACCATGCCCCAGCCAAAACGCCTAACTTAGCGCCTTTAAGCCCGGGTACACCGGTCCAGTTCTGCACGGCCGTTAATAAAAAGCCCACCACAATAGCGGAGCCAAAGCCAAAGAGCATTTCATGACCATGCCACCAAACTGGACCTCCGTATGGCTGCCAGTCAAATGGGCTCACCCAAAAATAAGCCCACCAAGCTATCGCTACTGCCGAAAATAACGTGCCACCAAGAAAAAGTGGCCTAAAAGCAAGTCGTAATAGTGGAGGTATTGCCATCGCGGCATTCATGTTTTCAACATTAGACATTGTGGTTTAAACCTAAAGTGATGAAGATAATATAAACTGATTTTGAAGGAAACCTAGTTTACATTAAATGGGATAGATCAATCTTGGCCTGATTTTTCTTTTTATGGTGACTATACTGAACTCTAGGCTCACAAAAATCAGCAATACCTAAAGCTTAGATATCTATTTGATAACCCCCTTGATTCCGTTGCACTGCATCATGGCTACAAGGACGTAAAACTAATAACAAAGGGTTCCTTATGAAAGCGTTTGGCATATTAGGTCTTCTATTTGCACTTTTATATGTTGTATTTTTATCTACAGAGCAAAGCGGTGAAGCCATTGCGCAAAAAGAACAGGCCGAGCAAAAAGTAGAAGAAGCACAACAAAAAATTGAACAAGCTATGCAAAAGCAAATGGATCGATTAAATGAACAACAGCAATAATACTAATACTAAAAACAAAGTACATTCGTTTTGTGATGACGCACTGGCTGATTATGATGCCGTTGAGCTCGCTCAACTGCTTAGGTCAAAAGCCGTAAGCCCTAAAGAAGTTATTGAAGCATCTGTTGCCCGCGCCCAACAAGTTGAGCCACACATCAACAGCATTGAAGTAAATTGCTTTGAAAAAGCGCTGGCTGAACCTTATACCTTAGGAACTGGTTTTTTTGCGGGCGTACCGACCTTTATTAAAGATAACACCCCCGTACAAGGCCTTCCTACTCAGCACGGATCAGATACCATTCGCGCAAAACCAGAAAAAAAGCACGGTTCCTATGCGCAGCAGTATCTTGATCAAGGTTTCCGGGTTCTGGGTAAAAGTACTTTGCCTGAATTTGGCTTCAATGCCACCACCGAGCCCTCTCATAAAAAACCAACACTTAATCCCTGGAATACTGAATATTCAACAGGCGCCTCTTCTGGCGGTTCGGCTGCTTTAGTAGCCGCGGGCGTAGTCCCCATAGCCCATGCTAATGACGGAGGCGGCTCAATTCGTATTCCTGCCGCCTGCTGTGGCTTAATTGGCCTAAAGCCCACACGAGGGCGTCATATTGAGTCTACCCAGGCGAAGTCTCTACCCATTAAAATTGTGAGCGAAGGCATTGTCAGTCGTAGTGTTCGTGATACGGCCTATTTTCATGCTGAGGCTGAGAAATACTATCGAAATACTAAGCTTCCCTTAATAGGTTTGGTTGAAGGCCCTAATAAAAAGCGCCTTCGTATCGGTGTCATTGTTGATTCGATAACGGGTTATGCCACCGACCCGGAAACCCGAAAAACAGTCGAAAATACCGCAAAACTGCTTGAAGGCATGGGGCATCAGGTTGAAGAAATGCCAATGCTCATCAAACCGTCTTTTATTGAAGACTTTAGTCTTTACTGGTCAATGCTTGCCTTCATGACGAAAAAAACAGGCAAATTAACCATGGATTTTAGCTTTGATGCCAGTAAATTAGATGGATTAAGCGTAGGGCTTGGTGAACTATTCAAAAAGAATTTTTACAAGGCACCTCAGTTTCTTTATCGTTTAAAACAGACCTATAACGACTATGCCGAAGCCTTTGAACATTATGATATTATTTTAACCCCCGTACTGGCACACACTACACCGAAACTTGGACATATTAGCCCTGACATTCCTTTTGAGCTGTTATTCGAACGACTCATGCAGTACGTTAGCTTTACCCCTTGGGCCAATGCGGCTGGCGGCCCCGCGTTATCAATCCCCATGAGTGAAACCGAAGATAACCTTCCTATATCGGTGCAGTTTATGGCCGACCATGGACAAGAACGGACATTACTGGAGCTTGCCTTTGAAATTGAACAGGCACAACCTTGGCGAAGAATAAATGCAATCTGATCCGAATGAGTTATTAAAGAAAAACAGAAACCTGACTCACTCAGAAATGCAGCGAGTCGTTTCTCATGTACAAAGAGATGATGATGAGTGGATTATCAACACCGTCATGATTGAAGGCTGCGATGTGCCCTTTAAGTTTAAGCGTAAGAATGAGTATAAGAATCTCAAAGGTGCCCGTGTTAACCTCACTTATTACCCTTGTAACGAAAAGGTTGCAGGAATAAACTTTGAAGTTATGAATGTGGTTCGAATAAAAATAGCCTAATATCAAACGGCTGTATTTAAAAAAACAAATTGCACTCAAAAATGGAGAGTACCCAATCTGTTGATATGGAACAATTCAATTAGACTGGCATCTCTTTAAAGTGATGCCTTAATCGTTCAAACGATGCCAATTATTTAATAATGGCCGTACCCAATAATAACTGGAGTTATTTATGCCTTTTAAGCCTGAACTAGTAGATGAATTAAATATCTTACTTCAATTTAAAGCCAGCTCACAAGAAGGGATAAAAGTTCACAAAACAGCCACCTCAGATTTAGTTAACGCCACTCAGCGCTTATTCAATAAAGGCATGGTTACTCAGGATGATGGTGGGTATTTAACCGAGCGAGGCCATGAAGCCGTGCTACATGCTCAAGCATTACACACCGTACTTACAGCAGAAACCAAATGAAGCAAAGCATTGTATTTATCTGTCTCACATTCACGGCTCTCTTGCTAACGGGGTGCAGTGGACACCCTGGCGCAGGAAAGTGGACGGCAATAGAGGGAGAAAATACCTTATTTTCTCATATCAAAGTCGATTTCGATGGTAAAGCGGCCATTTACCCAAAAGATCGTCAAACACCTGTCCGAAACTGCTACTGGCAGGCCTCAAGTGCAGATAACATTAACATTCAATGCGGCACATCAGAGCAAGAAAAAGGCAAGCTTTTCTATAGCCTTGAAGTAACCGAGCCTACATTGGCCGTGTTAAAAAAAGAAGATCAAGTATTAGGAACGTTTAAACGCGAACCTTAAATCTTATTCTCTCTCGACCCACTTCTCAATCACTGTATACTTTCTTAATTTTACAAGTTAGTGATTGAAGGTGGACGAGTGAATACTGCGTTACATAATACCCCTAAACAGAAGACAGGCTTATGGTGGAAAATCCTGTTAGCCTTGTTACTGTTTCTCTTCACTGGCCTTTTCATCGCTCTATTTATACTAAGCATTAACCTTAATTCAATTGCCCACACCCAAATTAATCGAGCCCTTAATACCTTTCTTATTGCTGGCGGCATGCTGGATAATGTAGACATACAGCTAACCACCGGACAAATAGACTTATCTGGCCTAACCATTAATTCGCCAGAAGCATTTGGCACCAAGCCCTTACTGAAACTTAACTCACTACACCTGAATCTAAGTTTAAGTACATTACTCACTGATGAGATAGCAATTGACGAGTTGGCTCTGGAAAATGTATCGCTTACATTAGTTCGCAACGCTCAAGGGGACTTGAGTATTCTTAACCTCATCCCCTCCCTCGACACAGCTGATATAAAAACCAATCCAACGGAAGAAAAAGAACCTTTCTCAATACCGGCCATTCACATCAACTCTATCCTTTTTGATAAAGTCTCATTATTAGTCATTGACCAACTCACTAAAAAACAATGGACTGGCAAATTAGACTTAAATTTAAAGATTGAAGATTTATATCTAAAAGACCTGATGAGCGGAGACATACTTACCGGAAAAGTGGCTATTGAACTTAGTAAGCTCAAACTTGACCAACCAATAGCCACGAAAGGTGATAAATTACTAAGCTTTAACCAACTGACCATTACCTCAAACGCATTAGATTTTTCTGCCCCAGCGCTAAATATTGAACACATATTACTTAATGGCTTACATTCATCAATATCTGTTCAGTCTGATGGGACATCTAACATCGACCAGCTACAACAGAGGCTTTTCGGGAACAAAAATAAAAGCAATCCGAAAGATACAAATAAATCTTCAGGCAAAGAAAACAAACTCCCCATGGTGCTTATCAAACAGCTTGAAATTAAAAATAGCGCTCTAAATTACCGTAATGAAATGATAACCGAAACACCGCTTGTGTTTCCGCTCAATAATATTCAAGTTAATATCAATCAGCTTCAACTATTTGATATGAACACACAAGCGCCCCCTGCATCGGTCACCGCATCATTTCAGCTAGAACAACCCAACGAATTACCTTCAGCTTATTTTGGAGTACTGGCTAATATAGGAACAATAGGTATAGGTGTTCCTCAGGTTAATGCTCAAATTCGCATGACAGGGCTTAAGCTAGACACATTAGGGACACTGATTACTCCAGCAATGCGCAGAACATTAGGGGCAACAGGTATGGACGTAGGTGCAGCATTAGCACTTGATGCAGAGACTATTAAGCTCCAGGCATCTGCGTTTAGCGATGAAGGTATTCATTATAATGCAATTAAAATGCAGGGCCCACTAAGCGCCCCTAGCGTAGAGATGAGTGCCATTCTTTCAGGGGTTTACAGTCGAGTATCTGATGGTATATTCAATTTTGGAAAAGGTGGACTAAGTGCAGGAAGTGACATTGCGTTAGGGGGTGTAAATGTTGTTAAGTCTGTTGGGGGGGGAGCCATTAGCATTGGAAAAAATTTGGGGAAAAGCCTGTTTGAAGTAGGAGAAGGCCTGGTTACATGGGACAAAGACGAGCTGATAAAAGGACTTGATGGTTCCTCAATAGGGACTATTAATTTGACTGCTGGTTCAGTAGCCGGCGCTGGCAGTGCCGCAAAGGGAGGGCTAAAGGAATCGGCCAGTGAATTGCGAGGCGCTAAAACAGTTGAAGCATGGGACTCTGAAATTCAAGTCCGTTATGACATAAACATAAAACAGGCAAAAGAGGCGCTTTCTAATATGCCATACCCTCCTGTAACTTATTAAGGAATGATATTTTACATACGGTTGTGACGCGGTCTTACCAATCGGTAATGTTTAATTTTCCAAATTAACGATATGATGAACGTTTAACTAGCGCTAGATTTTAAAAACTGAATATAAAAATCAGGAACCAATCAATGAAAATTATAAAACTTGCCGGTATGAGTGTTTTAGGCTTGGCTTTGGCTGCATGTAATGGCGAACAAGAGAAACAAGTAAAGCTTGAGTCCGATATGGACAAAGTCAGCTACGGCATGGGGCTGAATATTGGTAAGAATTTTAAGCAGCAAGAGCTTACAATGAATGTCGATGCTATTGCTGCCGGTATGCGTGATGCTTTAGCAGACAAACAGCAGTTAGATGATGAAATAATTAAAGCCGCGGCAGAATCTATTCGTGACAGAGAAATGGAAAAGCGTAAAGCGCTAGTAGACGAGCAAGCTAAAGAAGGCATTAACTTTCTTGTTGAAAATGCAAAACGTGAAGGCATTACCAGCACAGAAAGCGGCCTTCAATATGAAGTGATTACCCAAGGCAATGGCGAAGGTGAAAACCCGCTAGCAACCGATGTTGTTTCTGTTCACTACCATGGCACTCTGATTGACGGAACCGTTTTCGATAGCTCGGTTGAACGTAAGCAACCTGCAGAATTTCCGCTCAATGCTGTAATTAAAGGATGGACTGAAGCACTTCAGTTAATGAAAGTAGGTGATAAGTGGAAGCTTTATCTACCTTCAGATATCGCATACGGTGCACGTAGCCCAAGCCCTAAAATCCCTGCTAACTCAGCATTAATTTTTGAAGTTGAGTTGTTGGAAATTAAGAAATCCTAATCACTGGATCTTCTTAAAAGAGGTGCGATAAATAGCTCAAACAAAAAAGCCCCGACCAGCATGCTGATCGGGGCTTTTTTTGTTTGTTAGCCTTTTAAGACTTACGCTTACGGCTCACAGCAAAACCGACTAAACCTAAGCCAAGCAACATCAGTGATGATGGCTCTGGAACACTTGCGTAGGTATCAACAATTGAGATGTTATCAACATACAAGGCTGAGTTAGTTTTGCTAGAAATACTCTCCCAAATGCCGAACTGAATTTTTGCATTAGGGTTATGATCAAAAATAGAAGTAGTATCAATAATCCCAGAAAATGACACCCAATCATTAGTATCATTGTGGATATGGAATAAAACATCGACATCTAAAAATGTATCTTCATCTAACTTAAACAGTTTAGCCCAAGCATGGTCAGTAAAGAGCCATGAAGTATCCTTTTCTTCAAATTTATAATCAAAAGAAACAGTAATACTATCAACATCTGTTGGTACGTAAAATGTTTGCCAAAGCAACTCGCCACCAAAATCACTAGGATCATCCAGGCGAGCAATATTGTTACTGCTGTCAGCAGGGTCTGCTATAACAGAAACACCACCGCCTATAAGGTTAGTCGTCCCCCAGCCATTAAGCCCATCTTCAAAGTCACCATTAGTAATCAAAGATGCATTAGCACTTGCTGCTAAAGTTAATACACTCAAACCTGCTACTATTTGCTTAATCATTTTTACGACCTAAAAAAATATTATTAATAATCTAACAATATATTAGCAAATTAAAGGCCAACACTATAATAACCATATATTTCAATCAGATAACATTTTTAAGTGTAAAGTATGATTTTACATTCAGGTTTAGTGTAATCATTTTCGACATCCCCCCCTATTTACTCTGACTACATTTATCTAGGCATTAATGGATTGCAGTCTTTTATAAGTACCTTACCTTCCAGTACATTGCCTTTTGAATACTCTCTAAAATGACAGGTATTGGTTTTCGGGTCGTAGTTCTCAATCCACAAATTATCATCCTTCCAGGTAGCCCCCATGTGTAGCTGACCTTCGGGGACAGAAATGGTCATCACTCCTCCCCATCGTTTAACAAACACCTGCTGAAAGTGAAAGAAGTAAGCCGCCCAGCCAATCACCATAATAACCAGAGAAGTAATCGCAGCTGCTTTCCAGTTATCTCGCTTACCGCCAATAAAAAAGAGTGACAATAAGGCTAAACCAATTACCAATGCCCAATATATATAAGTAACCATAGATACCCTTTATTCAATGTTTACACTTTTTATGTTTTGTTTCCTAGTCGCAGTGTATTTGCGCAGCTAACTGCAGGTCAACACCGAATAGCATGATAATTGAGTCACAAAATAACAAATTCATACCATTTTGGCGTGAATTGTTACTCAATTGACGCTATTCGTGAGAGGAAAGTGACTGCCAGTCAATTAGGATAAGATTCTTAAATAAAAATAAGCTTAGTAATCAAGGTTTGGTATTTTCTCATGAACAATCAAT
>ENA-ORXI01001576-ORXI01001576.1-sediment-metagenome-genome-assembly--contig:-NODE-1576-length-17517-cov-20.855562_pt1 | contig 17517 bp, 15 predicted proteins | sample MGYA00237861_ERZ511468 | MGnify/ENA primary metagenome ERZ511468 (study PRJEB26299, sample SAMN06266213) | sediment metagenome | isolation source: Hudson Canyon methane seep mesocosm | place... | reverse complement strand
ATAATGATTACTTTAGAACCTCAAGTTGAACAACAGTTAAAAATGCTTGCTTCCGAAGAAGGCATAAGCCCGACTGCCCTTATTAAAGAATTATTTCTTGATTATCAGTCTAACAAAACAGTGATTAATAGAGCTGATGAATCTTATGCTGATTATAAAAAAACAGGTAAATCCACCCCTTTAGATCAGCTCATAAAAAATAATGACTTGGACAATTAGCTTTACTAAACAAGCAGAAAAGCAGTTTAATAAACTAGACCGCTCAGTACAGCAACGCATTGCTGACTTTTTAAGTAACCGGCTCACACCACTAGATAACCCTAAACAAATTGGCAAAGCCTTGCAGGGAAATCTAGCGGAATATTGGGCTTATCGTGTTGGTAATTATCGCTTATTGATCGTGTTTGAAAATGATCAACTCGTTATTGTTGTCGCTGAATTGGCGCATCGGCGACATGCTTATAAATAACGTTTTTTGTTTATAGTACTAGCTTTCAGTACTGAGTTTATCTGATGACATCGCACCAATTGGCTGATTAAACCCTATCACATAATAAATGGCATAGGCGTGCGGTTGCTCCTCAACTATTTTTAAATCATCTGGGGTATAGCTTAAATAAATCGGTGTTTCTGGCTGCTTGGCATTTTTTAAATAAACTCTATCTTTAAATTTTGTCGTCGCTTTAACCCCGTAATTTTTATCTTCACTAATGCTGTGATGCTTTTTAGCCATAAATTCCAATAAATTTTTCTCACTATCCTCATCATAGCCCTTAATTTCACTGACGGATAAAGTGAACGCTTCTTCCTGACAAGCATATTCATTAGTTATAGTCTGCTCGCCATTATTAATCGTCATGATTGCCATCTGTACAAAACGACTATTGCCGCGTAAAGAATTATTTTTAATTTTCACACTGCCTTTGGGAAGTTTGGGTTTATTTGGAAAAGAAACAGGGTCTATAATTTTTAACTCGATTATTTGAACACTATTTTTTAAGGCGGTAATTAAGTCTTGCTCAATCGCATTAGCACTGGTTTCATTCTCATAAAATTCTTGATAAATTTGATACATTTCTGCAATGCTCACAATGCCGTTATCAGGTAGTTTTGCTTGTAAAAAATCAAACCATGCTTTGGAGCTTTGCAAACAATACAGACTATTAAGAAACCTAGCATTACCTAAAACTTTGCCATTTTTTACATTTTCAGTCATTGCTGAAATATACACATTTGGCGTTTTGTTATCGCCAAACCTATCTAAACGTCCCATGCGTTGTAGCCAATTTTCAGCGTTAGTAAATTCAGTTACCATCTTGTCGCAAGTGATATTCAATGAGGCTTGCACTATCGGTCCTGAACGTAAAACAGCATACTCTTTAGTTCCGTCTTTTTTAAACGCATTAAAGACTTTTTCAAATAACGCTTTCCTATCTGACGGTTTAAATTTTGAATGGATCAATAAACTGTTTTCATCATTCTGGTTTTTAATAAAACTCTTTTGAGCCGTTGTTGCGGTATTGCTAATCACAAAAGTATTTTCTGCTTGGCTTGCATAAAGTGGGCTATTGTCATCTTCTACTTTGTCATCAAAATCAACAAATTCAATTTTGTATTGGCTTTGATTAAAGCTTTCAATAGCAACAATATCATCGTTTATACCTAATAACTCATTAACAAAATAAAAATTAGGCGTAGCAGAGACTAATAAGGCATTCGCACTTTTACCTTGCAATTTTTTACAGGCGACTAACTCAGCAAATAATAAATTAAAACCGTCCATTGGAATGTACTCATGATATTCATCAAAAACGATATGAGCATTCATATATTGAACCAAGCCCGTGACTTTGCTATGTGTAGTAATAGTATTAATCACTTGATCAATCGTGGTTAAAACAATATCGCCTGAAAATTCCTGACCATCAGGCGTTGGCGTTTCTTTTCCATGTTGATAAATGGATTTAAATTCACCCGTGCAAATTTCTATTTTAGAATTTGGTAAATATTTATCACTGTTATTTCTGCCATCATCGGTTAAATCTTTTGCTAAACCTTGGCATATTTGTACTCTTGGGCAAATCCAGATTATTTTTCTAGCATGAGTATTTGCAGCCCACTCCAAAGCAATTTTCGTTTTACCACAACCCGCAGGACCACTTAACACACCAACACTAACCGCTTCATCGGATAACGCTTGAGCGGCTATTTTTTGTGGTTGATTTCTTTTGCTATCAGGGTATTTTTTCTCAAAACCTTGTAGGCAAGTTTTAATTTCTGTTATTAAGCCACGTTCGGTTAATAAGGCTTCATCAACTAATTCATTTAAGGTATTTTGTTCAATATGACTATTTAAGGCTTCCGCACTAAGTTTTGATACCAATCTATCCGCACTGACTACAACGGCTCTGGCAATATTATTTCTTGCATTGCTGTTTACATCAGTTTGATAAGCCCCAATATTTTCATGTAAACCATAACTTTTATAATCAGGTAAAACAATGCGTAATTCCGTTAAATTATCTGCATTGGCTTGTTTAAGCACGCTACCAACTTTTAAATCTGAATCATAACTTGCCGTTAAAGCATTAACAGAATCCAATAAACCCTGAATAATGGGTGATAAACTATTAATCGACTTATCTTTTAATGACGCAATGAGTTTGCTGTAAATGACTTCTAATTTTGAAAACGCTTCTTTTCTAATCGGTTTAGCATGATGCCAATAGACGGTATGCTTAACCAGTTTCTTATTGGCTTTATTAGTAACAGAAGTATCCTTTTCATCATCAAACAAATAATAAAGCAATAAAGATATTTCATTGTGTCTTGGGTGTTTTTCAAACGAAAACCCACCTTTTTTATCAATGTGCTGCCCTTCTTCTGGGATTTCATCAATTAGCTTTTTTTTCGTTTTCTCTAAAATCCATTTTTGAAATTCAACATCAATTTTACCTATATCATGCCAACAACCTGCAACAAAAGCAGCTTTAGCCAGTTTGTCATCATCTACCAATTGCTTGCATAATAAATAAGCCACATAACCGACCGCAAACAAATGTTGGTCTAACGGTTGTTTTTTAGTATTTGCATAATAATTTTCAATCTTCACATCTATTTCATCCATTTTTAGTGCATCTATTTGATTGGTGTAATTTACTGGCACAATGCCCTGTTCATTAAATTCGTTTTTACTACCTACCACCCACAAAAACTCACTACGACTCCGCGACCGTATCCAATGACAAGATACCGCGGTATTTTTAGTCGCAGTTTTGCGTAGTAATTTTTTAACAGCTTGCAGACCTTCATCGGTAATCACGGTTTGCCAGGTATTTGTACCTATACGATTGGCGAAGGCATCTAATACGCGCCGTGTTCTGTTTAGAGCTTTGTGCTGACATTGTGAAACAAACGTCACCATCATAAGCCTTTGCCTTCTAATGCAGCTTGTTTAACGGCATCAAACATAAAATCTAGGGCTTTATGCTGGGTGAAGTTTTGTAGGCATTGCTGTCTAAATTCTTGCTCTGTTGCCTGTTCTTTGGCGCAAATAAACGCCCACGGCAGAATGAGCGTATCTTTGATTAAATCAGCGACATCGAACACCAATGCACCGCGTCTGGTTTTGCCATGCATGACCGCAAATCCATGTGGAATGCCTAACACCCAAAGTGTAGTAGCCGCCAACCCATAGGCTAAATAATTGCCGTGATTTAAAAAGGCATTAGCGTCATCAATGCTGTCATGCTGGCGTACGAAATCTTTTTGTTTCGTTCGGTTTGCGGCTATTTTATAGAGGGCTTTAGTGAGTTGTGCTTCAACGAGTAATAAGTTAGTGACATCTTGGCAGTGATTTATTTTGGCAGAAAAGTTATTAAGGGCTTGTTGAATATCACTATCATCTAAGGTGAAACCTTCGTTCTTTAAATCCCGGTCCTTCCCCCAAACTTTTTGCAGATAGCTTATGCGTTGCTGTTGAAATTGTTTGGCGACTTTTAATCGCTTATCTTCTTCAAACCAAAATGCCATCCAGCCTTGAACATATTCTGTGGGCCGATATTCGCTTTGCGGCGAGAGCCATTCTATTTCATTCGCCGCAATCAGTGGTGTTCCTCCTCCGCCACTAAAACCGATTAATACACCGGCTGAGGCTAACATTCTAACTGCAGCTTGAGTAATCGAAGTGCCGGTTCCCAATAAAATACAAGTGGTATTGGCAACAGGAATATTCCAGTACTGTTTCTCGGTCTCTGCTTCTGTTAGATATAAAACACGCCCATCTTTTTGCATCACTCGACATTTATCAAGGTAGTAGATATTAGCGCGTTTTGAATGCAGTATTGCCTTTAAATCGGTAAGTTGCTCCATGCTTGATCCCTATAAATCTGAGCTTTACTAACTCTACTTTAAGTACACAATCATAATTATTCTAACATTTTATATTACAATTTTACGTAGGATGGGTAGAGCGTTTTTTTTGCGAAACCCATCATTATTCGTGGTATTGATGGGTTTCATTACGCGCCTAAAAAGCAGGCCCTTCATTCTACCCATCCTACAAAAATGTTAAATTAAATACACATAAGTACTTATTATTTTCTCCAGGGCATAATCGGTACCGTAGATAAGCTGTTCATAGGTGCGCCATCTATAATTTTTCGGCTGATTGCCACATAAACTAAAGTATTGCGTTTTTTATCAAATAGCCTCATTACGCGTGTTTCTTTAAAAAATAAAGACGTATCCGCGCTAAAGGCTTCTTCTTGCTTAGGGATTTTTCCTTTCATCACAATGGGCCCCACCTGACGACAGGCTAATGAAAATAAAGAGGGATCTTCCGCTAGACCAAATGAGCCTTTAATTCCGCCTTTTCTTGCTTGGCTGATATGGCAACTCACACCACTTATTTTTGGATCATCAAAGGCTTGTACGCAAATTTTATGATTTGCGCCGATTAATTTCCATGTGGTTGTAATGCAATCTAGGTCTTCTGCTAGTGCATTGTTCATAAACGTACCTAACAATAAAGCAGGTAAAATTAGTTTTTTCATAAGTCTTTTCTCAAATTGAATTCTTGTCTTTGTTCCAAGCAAGCCTCAAATTAGCTTAGTCTTCTTTTTTAAACTCACCTTCAATCACGTCTGGCTGCTGTTTAGCTTGTTGATGAGGTGCTACGCCCCCCTGAACTAAGCGTTTCTCGATAATATAGAGGGCGATTTTCTTGCGTATAGAGGGGATCAAACACGAAAAACCAATAATATCTGTAAAAAACCCGGGAGTTAATAGTAGCGCTCCTCCAACTAATAATATTGGCCCTTCTACCATTTCAAACGCGGGTATCTCACCTTTAGCAAGGTTATCTTGAAATCTTTGCCAAGTGGCTAAGCCTTGTTTCCTTAGGAGGCTAGCCCCAATAATGGCTGTGGTCACCACTAATAGAATAGTGGGGAAAACGCCGACGATCCCACCTATCTGTAGTAATAAGTATATTTCAATGAAGGGTATTAATAAAAAAGCTAAGAAAACAAATTGAATGGGGTTCATAAGTAACTCTGTCTTGTTTTGATTATTAAGTGTTTATCTTTTTACAGACACCGATTTTTCTAATAAAGAATCTATATTAGTCCTGCAATTTACATATCGCAATTCTAAACGACTACCTTTACCTATCATAAGGACTAATTTTTAAAAAAATAGTTTTTTTTACTTTGACGCGACCAACTACATGACTATCCCGTAGATTAGAGAATTTGACTACTCAATTCGCGATACAGGCCGGTACGATTACCATTACAAGTAGGCTGAGAAAGCACCATTTTTCATAACATATCACCCGACAAGTTACTAACAATAACTGTGGATAACTCTGTTAGAAAGCACTCACTAACTCGCCTAACTCCTTTATTTTATTGCGACTAGCTCAAATTGACTACTTTTTATACAACCTCACATAAATTCATTAACTTTCAATAGCTTATTAAAAAATATACCATAATGAAATTTTCATACAAATATTTATTAACTTGTTACGGCATTCAAATATTATGTGCATAAGGTATTAATTTCAGCTTAGCGTATCAGTCAACTAAATCTTACTTAATTTTCCCAATTAATCCTTCAAAATCAAATGCCTCAACTAATTTCTGTAATTGTTGACCCAACGGCTTATCTTGGGTTTTTATATGATTAATAACGACAAAGCTTTGCTCTACATCTAGACTTGTTGCTGCCTCTAATAGTTCATTTAATAATTTTTTAGGAATACTTTGTATCTGTTGCTCAGAAATATCAATCGCTTGAATTTCAGCATTGATATGACTCTCTTTGTCATAAATATACTCAACATCAAGGTACTTACCCATACAAGAAAAAATTTCCTCGTCAGTATAAGGTTTATTAACAATTTCACTCGCTCCAGCCTCTAGTAATGTTTTACGTTCTTGGTCAAATACGGAAGCGGTAACAGCAACAATCTTAACTTTATCACCACCTGGCAAAGCTCTAATTTTCGTAATTGCTTCTATTCCACCCATCACTGGCATCCGTCTATCCATCCAGATAAAATCAGGTTTCCAAGTTTTAAATTGCTCTATTCCCTCTTTCCCGTTGATCGCTTCTCGCACATCATAGCCAACAGATTCTAATAAGCGTCTTAATAACAACCTGTTTTCCAATTGATCTTCAACAATTAAAATACGGTATTTAGCCTGCCCTGGAACAAGACCCGTCACTTTATGACTCGATTCTGGAACAATATTTAATATAGTTTTTTCATCCACTCTGTTTGTGGGTAAACTTAATTTGAATAAAGTCCCCTTGCCTAACTCACTTTTAACAGAAATATTGCCGTTCATAAGTTCGACATACTGGTGGCTAATTGCTAAACCCAAACCTGTACCATTCTGATGTGCTTGATCACCTGCCTGTTCAAAGGCATTAAAAATCAAGGGTAAATCTTCGTCGGCTATCCCTCTGCCCGTATCTTCTACTTCAAAATTCAGAAAAATACGATGACCTTCTTTATGCGCCTCGCTAGTATTTAAGCGTAATTCAACATTTCCGCTATCAGTACACTTGATAGCATTGCTTAATAAATTAACTAATATTTGTCTAATTTTACCGGAATCGCTATTGATAAAACGTGGAAAGGATGAAGATTGATCTAGCGCTAATATCAGGCCTTTTTTTTCTGCCCGCTCCTGCATCATATCCATCAAGTCACGAATTAAGACGCCTAAATCAAAAGGAGCATTTTCCAGTTCAATACGTCCTGACTCAATTTTTGCCATATCCAGCACATCATTAATTAAGTTGAGTAAATGATTACCGCTACGATTAATAATATCTAAGCTTTCTTTTTGTTCCGCAGTGGCATTAACATCCTCTCTCATCAACCGTGAAAACCCTAATACTGCATTCATCGGGGTGCGTAACTCATGACTCATATTGGCCAAAAAAACACTTTTAGCTCGATTAGCTAGTTCAGCCTCATTCTTTGACTGTTTAAATTCGGCACTCAACTCATACAAATGATCATTACTTTCTTTCAAATCCTTAGTACGCTCTAAAACATGCTGTTCTAGGGTGTCATTTAAACTAAGCAATTCATCTTTTGACTGTTTTAATTCATTTATTGCTCTGTCACGTTCGTTTTCCCGCTCTTTAATCTTATCGCGCATAGTATTAAAGGCATTAGCAAGCCGCCCTATTTCATCTTTCTTTTTTACTTTCAACTGACTATCATAATTTCCCTTTGCTAATTCTTTGGTTGCTAAAACCAGACTACTTAGAGGCTTAATAACAATTATTTTTAGCATTAACTCAATAAATATAATAATGACAAAACTGAGTATAAACATACTGAGAGCCGTTTTAACTATCTGTGCTCGTAGCTTTTTTTCAATAAACCGAGTTGTTAAATAAATTTTAATCTGCCCAATGACCTCACCCTCATGCAAAACCTGACTTTGCTTAACAATAAATCCCTCGGTCAATTCAATATTATTGTCTTCTGGAATGACTTGCCAATTTTCATTGCGTTTTTTACCAATCAACAAATTATCAGCCCCCTTAACAAGGATGATTTGTAAGTCATTGTCCATCATTTCTGTTTTAATGATTTTATTGATCCAGCGATCATCCATTTCCCATAGCGGCAAATCTAGATTCTCAACTAATCGACTTATTTTACGTTCACTACTTAGCTCTAACTCGCTATATAAATTTTGCTTTATTTCTCGATATTCAATGAACGAATAAGCACTTGAAATAATTAAGACAAGCAGGAACAAATAAATTGAAATTTTTGATTTTATGCTGGACATGTCATTTATTCAGATTCAATAAAATTATAAAGGCGACTAAAACGTCCCAAGTGACTAAACCAATCAGGCGGCAAGTTAAAGTGGCCATAATATTTCCCAATGATTTTTTGGTAATCTCCATTTTCAATTAATTCCGCTAGTGCTTTTTTATATTTAATTGCCAGCTCCTTAGCGTTAGTTTGGTTTTCATTTATCATGATTGCTATCGGGGATATCGAACTAGGAACCCCAATCATAATAAAATCATCTTCATGACTAAGGTATAGCTTATGAAGTGTTTGATGGGCCACTAAATCAATTTCTAATGCCAGATCAATTCGCCCTAATTTAAGTTTTTTAAAGATGGATTCTTGGTTGTAGCTGGTTTCAAAATTAATTCCCTGTTGTTCAAAAGAAAATTGATCAATTAAGGTCCCTTTCAATATGCCGACTTTGTACTGCTTAAGATCGTCCCAACTGCTTAAAGTAATCTCAGCAGGGTGGTTAGGTCTATAGTAATAGAAAGCTGATTGATAAATCGCAATGGGAATAATGCTAACAAAATCATTTTTTTGAAGATAAAAATCAGGATTACCCAAATCATTATTTTCAGTATCATCAATGAGACGATTGAGCGGTTTGAATGTAATTCTTGATTGTAGCCCTGCTAGTTCGGACATGGCTTGTAAAATCTCACCGCACATCCCATTAAACGGCATTTTTTCTGACCAAAAAGGGGGGCTTTCATTTGCTTCAAATTGAATCACTTCAGCAAAACAAGGTAGAGGCATCAATAGCCACAAAATAATGAAAATATTCTTTTTCATTGAATAAGCAAATTTACTTAACATTTAAATATCGTAGGTAGGGTTCAACCATTACGTCACCTCCTAAATGCTTTTGTAAAATAGCTTTAAACTGCCCATTAGCGATTATTTCACTTAATCCTACTTTAAAATTTTCAGCCGATATTTTTCCATCAGGATGCCGTTTATTAAAAATAACACCTAAGTTAATTTCTCCCGCCTTGGGTTGTACTTTTGTAAATAAATGCTTTTCATTAGGAAAATTTTGTTCCAGTATTATATTCATGGTTAGTTGCGGTACCTTTATAAAATCGACCTTGTTTTTCTGCATTTTATTTAACAAGGCATATAATCTACCGTACTTAACATCGATACCGACTGTTTGGTATTTTTTTACATCCCCCCCTTTATCAGTACCATAAACCTTATTTTTTAAGCTTGATAACTCACCATTCCACTGAATGCTTTGCTCATTAGGTGATTGATAAAAAAAGTAATACTCATCAATAGATAGGATGGGGACAACTATCGCATGCTTCTGTGCTTCTTTATTAAGGTTAAAATTATATCCTATGATTGCTAAAGCATTTTCTTGGCTAAAATAATACTTTGCCATATTTTTTGATGGCAAAATATTGATATTCCCTGCTATTTTTTTTGCTTCTAACACTGTATTTATTATCTCAAACAATAAACCGTGCCCTTCAGATTTTGTACTTATAAAAGGGGGAAGATCTAATGTATATAACTGGTTTTCATTGGACACGAATAAACTAGGCGCTACTCTAGGTCCTGTTGCAAAGCTTGTTGTTGAATAAATAAAAGAACAAAGTAAAGCAGAGACTAGGACATGATATTTGTTTCTCATTTTTTATACTCCATCAATCAGCAATTGCTGAGGTTGAAAGTGCGGTTATTTTATCCCACAACCCAAAATGAGCCCCAAAAGGTGAAGTTTGAGATAAAAATATCGTCACAGTCTGTTCTTTAGGGTTGATACTAAAACGAGTCGAGTAATAACCTGCCCACTCATAAACTCCAATATCACCGCTATCGACGTTATGACTTCTATCTTGTTGTATAGCAAAGCCTAATCCAAATTTCCAGCCATGACTGTGTAACAATGTTGCATCATGTTTGCCAATATGATTTGTAGCCGTCATTAGCTCGACTGTTTTTCTACTTAATAATCGCACGCCATCCAGCTCGCCATTATTAAGAAACATTTGTGCAAACCGAAAGTAATCATAGGCCGTAGACAATACACTAGCGCCACCTGACAGATATTTACCAGACAGTTCATAAGCATCATTAGGGCATAGAGCTAAATCACCATCAATTAATGGCTTAGTCACTCTCTCTAAAGATCCTTTCCAATCACTATTCCAGTCAGCAGCCAGCCTATTTAATTTATTTTTAGGAATATAAAAATGGCTATCATGCATTTTAAGTGGATCAAAAATTTCGCTTTGTACGAATTGATCAAATTTTTGCCCTGAAATAACTTCAATTAAATAGCCTAAGACATCAACAGATAGACCATACTCCCATGTTTCCCCAGGCTGAGCATATAAAGGCAACTTAGCTAGCCGTTTAACCATATCACCGATGCTTTCATCAGGACGGCAAAAACCGTCAGTAATTCCCGCATCACGATAAAAGCTAACAACTTGCTCTCGCTTTTCATTAGGAAACCAACCTGTTGATGCTAAATACAAAATACCAGATTGATGGGTGAGTAAATCATGAATAGTCACTTCACGCTTAACCGGCACTAATTTATAGGGAAAGTTACTTCCTGGTGGAAGCATTTCAACAACTTTCTGGTTTTTAAATTCAGGGATGTATTTTGAAACAGGATCAGAAAGTAATAGTTTACCTTGCTCATAAAGCACCATAATCGCAGTACTTGTAATCGGTTTAGTCATGGAAACAATTCTAAATATGGAATCAATTTGCATGGCTTTATTGGTATCAGCTAAACCTGCTGCGCGTAAATGAGCAATTTTGCCTTTGCGAGCAATTAAAGTGACAGCTCCGGCAATTTTTTTCTCGCTAATATGTTGGTCGATGAGTGCGTCGATGCGCTGGATACGCGCACTTGATAAACCAATGGTTTCAGGACTTTCTATATTATTAATTAAAGATGTGTGAGAACAACTTACACATAAAAAACTGAGTAAAAATACGACAATTTTCATAATATGCCCTAATGGTTGTGTCTGAAAACTAGTTACCTAAATTTATGATTAATTGATAAAAAGTCATCAAGTGATGTGAAAAATAAATCAATGAGTTGCGGGTCAAAATGTTTACCTCGCTGCTCTTTAAAATACTCAATAATTTCTTCCATAGGCCATGCTTTTTTATAGCACCGATCACTGCCCAGCGCATCAAAAACATCTGCAATGGCACAGATCCGGCCTGCAAAACTTATTTCCTTACCTTTTAAACCTCGCGGATACCCTGTTCCATCCCACTTTTCATGATGATCAAAAGCAATACTAGCCGCCATTTTAAATAATGGCCGGTGTGACACAGAGAGCATCTTATAGCCTAATGCACTATGCGTTTGCATAGTCTCCCACTCTTCTGAAGTAAACTTCCCAGGTTTATTTAAAATCTCATCAGGAATAGCAACTTTACCAATATCATGCATAGGAGAGGCTTGCTTTATTAACCAAGCATCCTCACTATCTGCTAAGTGGGCTAGTAAATAGCAATACTCTGCAACACGCTTGATATGCATCCCTGTTTCATGAGAGCGTGTTTCACAGATTTCCCCCATGGTATAAATAACTTCCCGTTGAGTATCAATAATTTCCTGAGTTAATACCTCAACGCGTTCTACACCTGCTTTGACTTTAGCTTCCATATCATTTTGGTAAGCTTTTAATTGCAGATGTGTTGAGACTCTTGCTTTAACTTCCTCGAACTGAAAAGGTTTGGTTATGTAGTCTAGGCCGCCCACGTGGAATGCTCTTAGCTTGTCATTAATATCACTCAAGGCACTAATAAAAAGAACAGGGATATCTTTAGTATTAGGATCATTCTTTAAAATAGAACACACTTCATACCCATCCATATCAGGCATTTTAATGTCCAATAAAATCAAATCCGGTTGTTTAGTCTCAACGGCTTTTAACGCTAATTTTCCACTTGTTGCTGGGCGTACTTTGTACCCTGAGTCTTTAAGTATATTTGATAATAATTGTAAATTTTCAGTCGTGTCATCAACAATTAAAATGTCAGCAATGATATCTAGCATAAAAGTTCTATTTTTAACGGCAGCAGTTATAGGGAATATAGCATATTGTACTACTGGCAACCGCTATGTTAAAAAATAATTATTTATTAACTTACCTTCTTGGGCATACTTTTTAATAACTGGCCGCTCACTCAGATTCCAGTTGTTAAATATAGCTCAGCTTGTGGTAGTATCGTGGTTCATTTAATAGCTATTGATCATAAATTAGATGCACGTAAAAATGTTTCTCAAGCTTAGCCGGATTACTACATGCCCCCCTTTAAAATAATTCTTTCCCTGTTTTTTATTTTTTTTAGTCAATTATCTTTAGCCATTAATGTCGAAGACCTTCTACCGCCCGAGCAGGCTTTTAAGGTATCTACTCAAGCAACTAATGATGGCAATGTTTTAATTAATTGGAAAATTGCTGAAGGCTATTATTTATATCGCAAAAAAATAACCTTTACCTCTAAAACTGATGCCATCCGTATTGAGCATGCCGATTTACCCGTAGGTGAAATTAAATCTGATAAGTATTTTGGTGATGTCGTTATCTATCGTGGCGAATTGGCCAGTAAATTAACTTTAAAACGCTCCGCTGAAGCAAACACGCTTACATTATTAATTAAACACCAAGGCTGTGCTGATGTAGGTATTTGCTACCCTCCCCAACGTACTTTATTAACTGTTAACTTACTGCCTCTACCAAGTCCCGAACCTGTAAAGCAGTCAGCCAACCCATTACAACAACTTAGCCAGCGCCTTAGTTTAGGATTAAACCTTTTTAAAGATGAACTGTTACCTGCGGATAAAGCATTTCAATTTTCTGCTTTTGTTAAAGACGGGCATACGCTCAATGTAAACTGGAAAATTGCTCCCGGCTATTACCTATACAGAGAAAAAATAGCGTTACAGCTATTAAATTCTGATAAGAGTCAGATACTTGATTACAAAATTCCTCGTGGAGCGCCTAAGTTTGATGAAGCTTTTGGTCATGTAGAAATACTGCATGATCATTTAAGCTTTAATATCCCGATTTCCAGACTTGATAATGCGCAACATAGCATTTCTTTACTAGGCAAATTTCAAGGCTGTGCCGAGCGAGGTGTTTGCTACCCCCCTATGGATAAAACCATTGACTTAATATTGCCTGAAGTTAGCTCAGCAACGCTAGAACCTAGCGCAGCCCCAGCAAAAAAAAAACCAAGTTCAGAGCAAGACCTTATTATTCAATCTCTACAACAAGATTCTTTTCTGCTAACGTTACTTAGCTTTTTAGGCTTTGGCTTACTGCTTGCTTTTACACCGTGTATTTTCCCTATGATTCCAATTTTATCTGGGATTATTGTCGGTCAAGGTAAGGAAATAACTAACCGAAAAGCATTTATGCTTTCCTTCTGCTTTGTGCTTGCTTCTGCAATTACTTATACTATTTTTGGTATTTTAGCGGCCTTGTTTGGCAGTAACCTACAAGTCGCTTTTCAAGCCCCTTGGATTATTTACCTATTTAGCGGTATTTTTATTGTCCTATCATTTTCAATGTTTGGCTTCTACCATTTAGAGTTACCAAAATCACTACAGTCTCGTTTACATAATGCCAGTGATAAACACCGTGATGGTTCCTATTTAGGCGCTGGATTAATGGGCGTATTTTCTTCCCTAATTGTTGGCCCCTGTGTTGCAGCCCCCTTAGCAGCCGCGTTAATTTATATCGGCCAAACCGGCGATGTTATTTTAGGAGGTTCCGCTTTATTTATGATGGGCTTTGGCATGGGAGCCCCGTTATTAATTATTGGTACTTCAGCAGGTAGTTTATTACCCAAAGCAGGCGCTTGGTTAAATACGAGCAAATCCGTGTTTGGTGTGATTATGTTAGCCGTTGCCGTTTGGATGTTAGAGCGAGTGTTAGCGCCTGAAATTACTATGCTCTTTTGGGCTATGCTGTGTATTATTCCAGCAATTTACTTACGCGCTTTAGATCCATTACCTAGTGTTGATAGTGGTTGGCATAAATTCTGGAAAGGCTTTGGCGTTATTATTCTTGCTTATGGACTCCTTATCTTAATGGGCCTTAGTGCTGGAAATAGCAACCCTCTACAACCTTTAAAAGGTCTATCACTAGGCGCGGCAAGCTCTTCGGAACAAGCGCCTATTCATTTTAAAAGAGTCGCTTCTCTTACTGAATTAAATCAAGAAATTAAACGCGCTAATGCAAATGGACAATGGGTCATGCTCGATTTTTATGCTGACTGGTGCATTAGCTGTAAAGAAATGGAGGCCTACACATTAAGCAACCCAGAAGTTAAACAGGCTCTTTCCCGTTTTGTTTTACTACAAGCAGATGTCACCAAAAATAATAAAGCAGATAAAGCGCTGCTAAAAGCCTTTAATTTAGTAGGCCCTCCTGCTATATTATTCTTCAATCTAGAGCAACAAGAGCAAAGGGATTTACGTGTGATTGGTTATCAAGATGCTGAGACATTTCTTAAGTATTTACCCAAAACTTAATAGCAACCAAGTTAAGGGGATAGAAAAACTAATTATCCAAAATTAGACGACTAACTAAACATACGGCAACCATTACGTAGGGTATGCACTGCATACCTTCCAGCACTTAAAGGTACGTAATACGCCCCGTATTAAGTGCATAGTCAAAAACACCCAAAAATATTGTTGAGCCTAGCCTTATTAGATCTTGATAATTGGACGGTTATTTGGCTTCACTTATCTAAAGTTATTAGCAAACTTCTTATCTAAAACAAATTCTGTGCTAAAGGAAAATTAGTATGATCAGTGACTTATTAGACCTAACCGAAGCCAATATTTTATTAGTACTTGGTGAGCCACAATTAAACAACATCAATGAACTGTTAAGCAATCATAACTACAATAAAACCCTGCAGGCTAGCAATACCAACACAGCATTAAATCACTACCGCTCTGCCAAACCAGACCTCATTATTTTTAGCCCGTCTATTGGTTGCTCAATGCAGGAGCTATGTACGCAACTGCAAATGCTAGACCCTAACACTACCTTAGCGCCTATTTTTTTAATTAACCATAATCAAAAGCTTATCCCAGATATTGATGCCGGTGCAAAAGATTTCATTAACCACCCCTTTGATACTAGCGAATTTTTATATCGTCTACACCACTTACTACATAATGAACTCAGTGCTCAAGAATCGACTAGCTACACTCAAACTATCCTTGAAACCATTCAGCAAAAAAACTCGGACTTACAAGAATCACAAATAGAAATTATTGAGTGCCTAGGCTATGCCGCTGAATTCCGTGATTCTGAAACGGGCATGCATACTATTCGCGTCGGTCATTATGCCGCGTGTATTGCCAAAGCCTTAGGCATGAATTCGCACGAAGCAGAAAAGCTACTCTATTCAGCCCCTATGCACGATGTAGGAAAAATTGGTATTCCTGATGCGATTTTACTTAAGCCAAATCGCTTAGAAGGCAATGAATGGACGATAATGAAACAACATACCGAAATCGGTGAACGCATTCTAAGCCGCTCAAAAAACAAATTATTACAACAGGCGGCCATTATTGCGCTTTCTCACCATGAGAAGTGGGATGGTAGTGGCTACCCTAAAGGACTTTCTGGAACTGACATTCACCTTTATGGACGTATTGTTGCCATTGTTGATGTTTTTGATGCGCTGACTATGGAGCGCCCGTATAAAAAAGCATGGTCCATTGATAGTGCCGTTGAACTCATTAACTCAGAATCTGGAAAACACTTTGACCCTTCATTAGTTGAATTATTCAATACACACCTCCCAGAAATCCTGAAGATAAAAAGCTCTCATAAGGATTGCCACGCAACTAATTCATTACTTGACGAATACGTCGCCCATTAAAGTATGCCTAAATCATTACTTAGCTTTATTTTTGTATTTCTAATCCTAATTAGCTGGCTATATGCCGAGCATCAAAAACAAAAAGAATTACAAGCATTAAACCCGACTCCTTTACCTGAGTTTTCATTAGCCAATCTAAATAATGAAATGACACCTATTTCAAAATGGCGCGGCAAAATTCTAATTATTAATTTTTGGGCAACATGGTGCCCGTCTTGCCTGGAAGAAATTCCTGATTTTATCGAACTACAATCTGAATACACGGATAAAAATGTACAGTTTATCGGTATTGCTATCGACAACCTTGAGTCAGTCAATGATTACCTTGCCTTTACAGAAATTAATTATCCGATACTTATGGCTGAAAAAGAAGGTCAACTACTCGCAAAAAAATTAGGCAATATAGTTAATGCCGTTCCTTTTACAGTCATCGTTAACACTGATAATAATATTATTCTGCACCATGCAGGCGAGTTATCTAAAGAAAAAATACGTAAGTTTATTGAGCCTCTAACCTCTCTCAAAGAACAATCACCCCGATAATCCCCTATTTAGGCGAACAATGAAATCTATTTTATTCTCGCTATAATTACTGGATAATTCATTCACTAATTTTGCTGTAAAGTTTTTGAATTTATCCTTAGGTAGTGCTGTTATTATTCGCTTATTTCCAAGTCCTCCACGCTTACGAATAATTCTACGCCCTAAAAAAACAAATCCGTCATCAACATGGGTCACATGGGCTTTATCCATATTCAGTGTTAATTTCAGCTTGGGCTTTAGTGCCTTTAACAGTTAAAGGCATAACTAGCCATTCAAACAACCACTAAATAATAGAAAAAGAGTCCACTCACCTATAAAATGGTTTAAAGTTTTTTAAAGTCAAAATATTCGTCTATTTCATGAGTTTTAATAGAAAAAATAATTTCACCTATTTGTTCAAAGCGAGATAACATTTCTTCATTTATTTTTAAATGATATTTGTTGAGTACAATGAAGTCATCACCATGAAACCTTACAATAGTCGCTTCTGGCAATAGCTCATTTAAAAACTTAGCAAAGCTTTTTATGACTTTATTACCTTCTTCCCAGCCATGTTTTTTATTGAAATCAGTAAATTTCTTCAGCTCTATAATAGTTAAAAATTTAAACTGATGGTTTGAGGTATTTAAAAGAGTTTGTAAATAATCTTCATTATATAGCTCAGTTAGAGAATCATGAAAAAAGTATGACATACGTCTTTTTTCTAATTCTGAAGAGGGTAGTTGTGATGTTGAGTC
>ENA-ORXI01001574-ORXI01001574.1-sediment-metagenome-genome-assembly--contig:-NODE-1574-length-17521-cov-10.244611_pt1 | contig 17521 bp, 12 predicted proteins | sample MGYA00237861_ERZ511468 | MGnify/ENA primary metagenome ERZ511468 (study PRJEB26299, sample SAMN06266213) | sediment metagenome | isolation source: Hudson Canyon methane seep mesocosm | place... | reverse complement strand
ATCACCGAAGCAAGCTCTTCCAGTAACTCTGTATTCCATTCGCCTTTTTCCATCAAGGTTGCTGCTTTTGCAGTACCCACGCGACAAGGCGTACATTGACCACACGACTCTTCTTCAAAAAACTTCATGGCATTTAAAGCCAGTTGTTTAGCGCTATCCTGATTGGAAAATACAATCACAGCAGCAGAACCAATAAAGCAGCCATATTGATTTAAGGTATCAAAATCCATTGGAATATCAGCCATGGATTCTGGCAGCATACCGCCAGAAGCACCGCCAGGAAAATAACCGTAGAATTCGTGACCGTCTTGCATGCCGCCACAATATTCTTCAATCAATTCACGCATGGTGATACCCGCTGGTGCAAGATGAACACCTGGTTTATTAACACGCCCTGAAATAGAAAAAGAACGTAAACCTTTGCGCTCATTGCGACCATGTGAAGAAAACCATTCAGGGCCTTTTTCAACAATATCTCTAACCCAATACACTGATTCCATATTGTGTTCTAGCGTTGGTCTGCCAAATAAGCCCACTTCAGCCAGAAATGGAGGTCTTAATCTAGGCATACCACGTTTACCTTCAATCGACTCAACCATAGCCGACTCTTCACCACATATATAAGCACCTGCACCACGACGTAAATAAATCGGTGGCATCTTATAAATAGAGGAGGGGGGATTATTCTGAAAATTAGCAATTTCTTTAGTCAATGCTTCTCGACAACCTGCATATTCATCACGTAAATACACATAAATGGCTTCACACCCTACGGTTAAAGCAGCAATCATCATGCCTTCAAGAAACCTATGAGGATCTTGTTCTAAATAATGTCTGTCTTTAAAGGTACCGGGTTCACCTTCGTCAATATTAACAGCCATCATTCTTGGAGCTGAAAAACTATTAACAATACGCCATTTTCTGCCCGCAGGGAAACCAGCGCCACCTAAGCCTCGAAGGCCAGAGTCTTCCATTTTTTTCATAATGGATTCAGTACTCATTTTTCCTTCAAGTACTTTCTTTAAGGTTTGATAGCCGCCCTCTGCAATATAGTCTTCCATACTAATATAATCAGTCATGGAATCTTTAATTTCATTGTTTTCTACAGCAGCAGTCACTGTTTCAGCAGTCGCCTGATGAATAGGCTTTTGGCCTACAACAGCAACAGGTGCATGTTGACAGCGACCAACGCAGGGTACTTTTTGAACCCTAACCTGATCACTTAAACCATTTTCTAAGGCATCAATCAATGGATGTGCTCCAGCCATTTCACAAGAAACTGATTCACAAACACGTACGGTTAATGCGGGAGGAGGTGTTTGGCCTTCTTTAACAACATCAAAATGATGGTAGAAGGACGCGACTTCAAAAACTTCGGCTGGGGATAGATTCATCTCATGAGCTAAAGCCACAAGATGCTTTGAGGAAATATGCTGATATTGATCTTGAATTTTATGCAAGTGTTCGATCAACAAATCCCTTTGGCGTGATTCATCACCTAAAAGAGACCTTACTTCTTCTAAAGCAGCAAGATCAACTGCATGGCCTTTAGGTCCACTACGTTTTTTTCTTTTAATCTGGTCTGGTGATATTTTTATTACTGCCACATGTATTTCCTCAAGTTATTCAAGTTAGATATTGTCATAATTGATAATACCCGTTGGAATTTTGCTTGTAAGCTAAGCATAGAGCCATCAAAATCATGCCGAACTTTACCGTAACTAAGCTAATGTTATCAAGTCATCATTTAATAGTTATACTATCATTTTTGCTGATAATAATAAATTTTGACTAATGTTTGTTATTATTTATAAAAAAATCATATTACATTAGCAACAAGCTGGACATAATTTTGAACCCAAATCACTTACTTACATTCGCTGTTGTTGCTCGTTTGAAGAGTATAACTAAAACTGCAGATTTTCTGAACTTGGGGCAACCTGCTGTATCAGGGCAACTGAAGTTATTACAAGACTTTGTTGGTGAACCCTTATACCTTAGAAAAGGCCACCAGCTAGAATTAACGCCTGCCGGAGAAGGGTTGCTTGAATGTGCAAATAGAGTTGATAAAAATTTTAAGCAAGCGATTGAGTATGTCCGTAGATTAAAACAAGTTAATGCAGGGCAATTGCGGATCGTTTCAAGTATGACGATAGCCAGTTATTACCTCCCTCAATTAGTTGTAAAGTTACAAACTGAACATCCTGGCGTCCAGGTATTTATGGAAACGGGTGATACAACTAAAATTATTGAAAATATCCTGGATTACGACTTAGGGTTTATTGAGGGGCCTGTAGATGAAAAAGACTTACCGGCAAATTATGAGGTTATTCCCTGGCAGAATGACGAAATTGTTTTGGTATTACCTGAAGATCATGAATTAGCAATTAAATATCCTGAAAGTGTGCCTCTGGATGTATTTACCAAACATCAGGTTATATGGCGAGAGCCTGGGTCTGGTGCTAGAAATGCGGTTGAAAAAGCTTTGCTTGAAGCGGCCATTATTGCACCTGTTAATATTGAAGTGACTGGAGTATCTGGGGTTAAAGAATCTGTAAGAGCTGGTTTAGGTATTGGTTTTACCTCTTCTGAAGCCTTACGAAATGAAAGGGAAGGTCTGGTTGCTCGAAGAATTAATCCACCACATGGCTTAATTTGGCATTTAAATATTATTGCCCCCAAACAAATTATTCAATCTAGAGTTTCCAGGGCATTTATTAATTTATGCCAATCTCAATAGGAGTTGTTTTGAAAATAATATTAATTTTATTTTTTGCTTTATTTGCTCAACTGGTTAATGCCCTAAATGTAACTGAAGTATCATCGGGTATTTATGTTCATTTTGGTCAACATGAATTTCCTAATAAAGTAAATCATGGGGCTATTGCAAATATTGGCTTTATTGTGGGTGATTCCTGTGTTGCCGTCATCGATACGGGGGGTAATCCTGAGCAGGGGTATGCCTTAAAAAAAGCGATAGAAAAGACTACATCAAAACCCGTTTGCTATGTCATAAACACCCATGTTCACCCAGATCATATTTATGGAAATATCGCTTTTAAACAGCCAGGAGTTACATTTATTGGCCACAATAAATTAGCCAGAGCGATGGCAACAAGAGGCTCTTACTATATTGATAAAGCTAATGAGCAATTAGATATTAAACTAAAGCCTAAACATATCATTCCTCCTGATAAATCCGTTAAAAGACATATGTCTATTAACTTAGGGGGACGAAAATTAACCTTAACGGCTCATCCTACCGCCCATACTGATAATGATTTAACTGTATTTGACCAAAAAACAAATACTTTATGGATGTCAGATCTATTATTTATTGAACATTTACCAGTAATTGATGGCAGTCTTAAAGGCTGGTTGAAAGAACTTAAACGCATGGAAAAACTGAATTACCAATTTGTTATTCCAGGGCATGGTCCTGTGGTAACAGATTGGCCGAAAAGTATGCAAGCCGAAAAGTTTTACCTACAACTTTTATTGACTGAAATTCGTCAAATGATCAAAAAAGGTCTATTTATTGAAGAAGCTATTAAAACAGTTGGCTATTCGGAAAAAAACAAGTGGAAATTATTTGATCAGTTTCATAAAAGAAATGTGACAACGGCTTTTGCAGAGTTGGAATGGGAAGAGTAAGAAAATGAAATTAACTATTGAGAAAAAAATGCATTATAAAATATTTAAAGTCTGCTTTATGCTGTTACTGCTTACACCTGCATTGGTCAATGCTGCAAAAGATGAAACACAATGGAATCATCTATTAAAAAAACAGTATTTTGCTGATAAAACAATAAAAGAGTCTAATGATATTATTGAGATTGAGGCACCCTACAGAGCCGAAGATCCTGCATTAGTTCCTATTAAGATTATTAGTAAACTCAAGCAGACTAAAGATAGATATATTAAAAAGATTATTGTTTTGATTGATAAAAATCCATTTCCCTTTGTTGGTGAATTTGAATTTACTCCTGAAACCGGAAAAGCGGATTTAGCAATGCGAGTCCGTATCAATTCTTATAGTTATGTTAGGGCCATCGCTGAAATGAATGATGGTCAGCTTTACATGACCAAAAAGTTTGTTAAAGCGAGTGGTGGATGTTCTGCACCCATTGGGGCAGATTTAGATTCAGCAATGAAAAGGCTGGGAAAACTAAAGTTCCGCTTAGATAAGAACATCAAAACAGGAGAACCTGCGTTAACTCAGTTACTCATTAGTCACCCTAATATAACGGGGATGCAGATGGATCAGATGACACGTTTTGTTAAAAAATCACATTTTGTTAATCATTTAAAGGTTACTTTTGATGATAAGCCTGTGCTGACAGCAAAAATTGATATTGCAATCAGTGCTGATCCAAATTTTAGATTTTATTTTGTTCCAAAAAAACAAGGTGTTCTAAAGGCCGAATTTACTGATATTTCATGTGAATCACCAATAAGTCGTTCAGTTTGCTCGAAAGGTTCTCAATATTCAAGCACTTATACTGTAAAGCCTTAATTACCACATTTAATATAAGCTATTAATTTTTATATTTTTTTTCTGCTTTGTGTTAATATTCTGTTCATGCGTACGCTTTACAATATGCATCTTTAGATAATAATCATTTAACGAGGAAATATTTACTATGGTTTTAAAAAAACTAACATTAGCTTTATTTGTAAGCATTGCAATGCTTGCTTCAGTACCATCTGCAATGGCAAAACCAGCAGGTAAAATTGAAAATGCTTCTCCAGAAGCTACCGTTATAGCAATCAATGAAACTATTGAATTGGCTGCACAAGCACTAAAAGAAGTTCGTGCTGGTGAAATGGAAAAAGTAGATATGATGGCGCTGTTCAAATCTGTAAAACAAAGAGCTAAAACTATTGAAAGTACTACAACTTATATGCTTCGTGAAAAAGCACTAGGTAAACTAGGTAAAGCACGTAGAGCCTATAAAAAAGGTAAAGACAAAGCTGAAGTAGAAGAATTAATGGTCAAGTCTTTTGAAGTTTTTAAAGCTATTAAAGTTAGATACGACGAATTTAATTAATAGTTGAATTATATTAATTAAAGCGAGGTGCTAATAACACCTTGCACTTTAAAGGGTTTATATTAAAAATAATATAAACCCTTTTTTGTATTCAAGGCTTAGGAAATTACATTACAAAACATTGTGACTCAGCATACTGATCGGCTTCTTTCAGTCGAGTTCTTAAATCCTTAGATTGTTGAGGATCACGAAAAACGGCACCATTTTCACCTGGTGTTTTCTTTAAATATGAAAAGGTTTTTGCACCCTCATATTCTTCAAAGCTCATTTGTTCTGCAATTTTATCTATTTTGCAGCCACAAGCATATTGGTTTATATATGCTTTACTGCCGTTTAAACCTCCGTGTTTTGCAATACAATTAAAAACATATTCAACTCTGTCGCGAGTAGGAAAATCATTAATCCTAACCTTTATAGCTTCAGTACTTCCAATTGATTCTGTTGTTTTAGTCATCTCTTCAGATGTCGTTGCACACCCTGTGATAATAAATGACAAGCTGATTGATAAAATAAGTTTTTTATTCATGTATTAATTTGATCCAAAAAAGAAAGTAAAATAGTCTCTATAAAATAGAGTGCCAATGTTAAATTGTTTGCCAAAAGTTTATTCTTCTGCTGCAAAATCGACAATTAGTTTAAGGGTTTTGTTCATTTTTTTAGCAAATAAATTTAGTTTGTTATTGTTGGTGTCAGTTGCTAACAAATGAGTTTTGATTATTGTTTTGCCTTCAAAGGCATAGGTTACAATATTACATGGCATATAGCTGATTGCATGAGGAGATAATTGTAATAAAGTTTTAGCATGGGTTAAATTACAAAACTGTACGGTATCATAATTTGGAAAACCTTTTGTGCCCCTATCTCTAATCACCTTACCAACTCTACTGTGACCAGTAATTCGAAAATTATGCTCAGCAATTGCAATTTCTAATTCAGCTAATACATCGTCATAAGGCTTTTGCGTTTCAGCCTGGTAATAATGAATGATTTTACTGTCCATTTGTTGTGATTGTGAGGCACAAGCTGAAATAAAGAGTAAAATTGCAATACAGAGAAATCTAATTAACATTTTTTTAATAAAAAATTAAAGCTTAGCATTATGAATGAGCAAAACAAAGTCACTGGTGTTGTATTAGCGGGTGGCTTAGCACGACGAATGAATAAACAGGATAAAGGCTTAATTGAATATCATAACAGACCTATGGTCAGTTATGCAGTTGATGCGATGAATCAAGTCGCTTCAACTGTATTTATTAATGCTAACCGAAATATTTCTGAATATCAACACTTTGGCTGTCCGGTAATATCTGACCAAACAGATACTTTTGATGGACCACTTGCAGGGGTTTTATCAGCAATGTCTCATGCTGATACCGATATATTATGTGTAATGCCTTGTGATTCTCCTTTAATTAAAGCTGAGCATTTAAATAAACTATTGAATGCTGTTACTGAAAAAGATATCGATATTGCAGTCGCTTTTGATGGGACTCGGATACATCCAGTTTTTTTAGCCTTAAAAACATCTTTGCAAACCAGTTTGAAACGATATTTAGAACAGGGAGATCGTAAAATTGATTTATGGTTAGAGCAACATCGTTTATTTAAAGTTGATTTTACGCAAAGTGCTGAAGTGTTTTTAAATATAAATACTTTATCTGAATTAGAATCGTTGGAGAAAAATAAGGATGAATGAATTGATTAAACCTGAAATGACAGATGCAGGTTTAGCTTTTTCTAAATCAGCAAAAGCTGTGGATGAATTAGGTAATGAAAGGTTAATTCAGTTGGTTGGTGAAAGGGCATTGACGCTGTATGTTGATAAACAGGAAATTGTCACCTTAATGACCATGGGAACACACCCTGAATTATTAACGCTAGGTTATTTAAAAAACCAGGGTTTTTTTGAAAAAATTGAAGAAATTAAAGTCGTTCAGGTTGACTGGGAGACCGAGGCTGTTGCAGTAGTTACCAACAATCAAACATCTGATTTCTCAAAACAAATGCAACAAAGAACAGTCACCACTGGCTGTGGTCAGGGGACTGTTTTTGGCCGATTAATGGATAAATTAAAGAATATTAAAGTACCAGAGTTATCTATTAAACAGTCAGTACTTTATGATTTGCTTGATTCATTAAAACACCACAACGAAGTATACAAAAAGGCAGGGGCGGTACACGGATGTGCATTATGTACAGGTAGCCAAATTGACTTTTTTGTTGAAGATGTAGGTAGACATAATGCTGTAGATTCAATTGCAGGCTATATGTGGTTAAATAATATCTCTGGCGAAGATAAGATTTTTTATACTACGGGTCGATTAACCTCTGAAATGGTTATTAAAGTCTCTCAGATGGGAATCCCCATTTTATTATCTCGTTCTGGTGCAACTCAAATGGGCTTAGACATGGCTAGACAATCAGGCGTTACCTTGATTTCAAGATCCAGAGGCAAGCATTTTATGGTTTTAAATGGAGCGGAAAATATTCAGTTTGAAGAACCAAGTAAAGATTAAATTAGTCTGGCTATGAACTAACCACAGATTGCCTATTGTAGAGCGGACTTTAGTCCGCCATAAAGGCCGTGATGTTAAATGATAGCGGACTGAAGTCCGCTCTACAGCATTCTAGACTCTCATCTTGATTCAACTTGAGTTTGAGTCATAGCCAAGTTATATTTTTTACTATAGGGAAGGGGTTAAAATCGTTTTTTGGTCAATTGAAATAAACAACTCTTTTATTTTGTTAGATAGGCTGAACAGTTCAAATAAACTTTTTAAATGCTCCATTTTATTGTTAACTGAATTTACCAAGGTCAACCCGTAAACCAATTTATACATAACCATATGTAAGCATAGAGTTACCTTCTAAAGTAACAAAGGTAAATTTATTTATGTTATCGCTCGCTACCCTGTCTAAAACCGTCATCTTGGCATGGATGCCGAGATCCAGTGACAAGGATGTTTACAATGATCATCGTAAAATGACTGGAGCACATTCCTGTGTTCTGGATACCAGCGATCCCTGTTGGTATGACGTGATCAGAATGTAGTTTAAATGGCTGAAGCTTAATGGGTAATCAAATAGAATTAATTTTATAAATTATCTTCAAACAAAAACATATCAATTTAAAATTTATTTTTTATATTTCTTGTAGTCCTTAATATTTGAAAAGTAGTTTATATCTTAAACTGAGAACTGAATAACTATTTAACATGAACAATCCAGTTTTAGTTAAATAAATTGAGATTAAATAGACATTTTTTATTAAAAAAAGTAATTAAGCTTGGCTCAAATGCATTTTTTAAATTGTTATTTGAATATTATTTCGCGTAGGAATTAGTTTTTATCTATTAAAAGTGCACATTGACAACTTGTGTTATTAAACTATTTAATTTGTTTAGTGACGGAGTATTTGCTACTTTTAAAAAAGATAAAATAATGAAAAATAAACCGATACCTTATATTAAAACAGTATTAGGAATTGTACTTCTAATACTGTCTATTAATACCCATGCTGGTACGCAAGCGATCCCAGATTATGCTAAAGGAATTAAATATAAAGCAGGAGATAACGTTCAAAATAATGGCAAAATTTATCAATGTAAACCTTGGCCATATTCAGGTTGGTGTCAGCAGTCTGCTTATGCCCCTGGTGCATCGATATATTGGAGTTCAGCATGGACTTTAATTGGAAATGTCACCCCAGGTAGTAATGGTGGGACTGGGACTCCTTCAAATTCTAAACCTGTCATTAGCGGTAATCCGGCATCTATTATTGAAGTAGGTGGACGATTCAAGTTTATCCCTATAGCTAGTGATGCTGATACACAAGACAGGCTTACTTTCAGAATAAAAAACAAACCTCGCTGGGCCAGGTTTAGCTCTAAAACGGGTAAATTAAGGGGTAGGCCAAGACGGGCAAGCATCACAAATAATATCATTATTTCAGTGAATGATGGCACTGACTCTGTTAAATTACCTTCCTTTTCATTGACTGTTAAGGCCGCACAAGCACCTGTTATTACCTTAAATGGAAGTCATACGATCACTCAACAAGTGGGAACTGTTTTTACTGACCTAGGCGCAACAGCAATTGATAATGTGGATGGCAACTTAACTTCTAGCATCACTGTCAAGGGCACAGTTAATACCCAGGTAGCTGGTATTTATACACTGAGATATAGGGTAAAAGATCGTGCTAGACATACTGGTAAAGCAGTGCGTACAGTAAAAATAGAAAATAAAGCACCACCACCTCCACCGCCATTAAACTCTAAACCTGTGATTAGTGGTAACCCTGTGACATCAATTGAAGCCGATGGCAATTATACGTTTATTCCAGTGGCTAGCGACACAGATGCGAATGACACACTGACTTTCAGTGTTAGTAATAAACCCAGCTGGACAAGTTTTAATACTAAGACAGGTGTTATAACAGGTAAACCATCAAGTGCAAGTATCACAAACAATATTGTTATTTCAGTAAGTGACGGTACTGATTCGGCTAAATTGCAAGCCTTTTCCTTGACTGTTAAGGCTGCACAGGCACCTGTTATTACCTTAAATGGAAGTAATACGATCACTCAACAAGTGGGTGCGACTTTTACTGACCCTGGTGCAACAGCTAACGATAATATGGATGGCAATTTAACGACTGCTATCACAGTTAGCGGTTCTGTTAATACTCAGGTAGCGAGTACATATACTCTGACATATAGTGTTTCTGATGCAGCGGGGCATGTTGCTATAGCTATAAGAACAGTAATCATTGAAAGTTCAACACCTACAACTAAAATCCCTCAATATAAAGCGGGTACAGCATACAAGCCAGCAGACCAGGTTCAAAACTTTGGTAAAATTTATCAATGTAAACCTTTTCCTTATGCTCCCTGGTGTCAACAATCTTATTATGAACCAGGACAATCTGAAAACTGGCAAGCTGCATGGATACTGATTGGTAATGTACCTGGAGGTAGTAACTTAAAAGTGACTGCTTATGCGGTTGGAACTGATTATAAGTCAGGCGATACAGTATCTAATTTAGGTCATATTTATCGATGTAAAGGGTTTCCAACAACACCATGGTGTAAATTGGAAGCCTATGCACCTGGAGATAGTGCTCACTGGAGAGATGCTTGGGAGTATGTTGGTGCTGATACTGTTGATGTAAATTCTTCAAATGGACAAATTGCTATTACCTTACCTATGCGGCCTGAAGTATCCATAAGCAATGCTAATATTACAGTGAATGGTGTAAATTACTCTGCAAAATGGGGCGAAAGGACATTGTTAACAACAATGAAACCAGGTAAATATAAAGTCTCTGCAGCTAATTCAGACTTTTTTATTCCATTATTCAAAATACCTAACAACACATATTTTGATACATCTATTGATTTAGCTGCAGGCAAAGTGACTGAGATTGATATTACTTATGTTGATAAAAGCGTTTATGCAAAATCAACTAATGAGACTAATTGTAATCAATGCCATTCAGTTAATTCACTTGATACTGAAGCATATGCTGAAAAGTTCTTATTTAATGAGACTCGTGATACTTTAATATCAGCAATTAGCAGGATGCGTAATGGAACAAGTTGTGTCGGTGGTTGTCCTGAAATTATGGCTGATTACTTACGCAATACCGTTTGGGAATCGTATAGATCAAAAATTGTTAATCGAATAAATAATATTGGTCAGTTACCTAATAATAAAGGAAAGCGTTTAGTCCGGTTATTAACAGGCTATGAATATTTAAACACCATTAAGGATACCTTTGGAATTACATTGCCAGAAAATGATTTTTCTATCTATGTACCAGGGCGACACCTATTATTTCCAACTATTCATGATAGAACAATTACTGATAACCTTCTAGCTGAGTATATTAATAAAGGATCTATGGAAATTGAGAAGCAGATTGATGTGAAACATTTCACAAAATGTGCTTCTGATGATCTGGTCTGTATTGTTGAAATTGTTGGTCAACAATTATTTCATCGTCCATTAACAACAATAGAAAGTAATACTTATATTGATATGGGCAATAATGAAGGCTTACCAATGGCTTTGGCAGCAATGACTTTATCGCCAAATTTTCTATATAGAACTGAAATGGGGGATCAAGGCTTAGCAGGCGAATATCAATTAACTCAGTATGAAATCGCAACAGCATTAGCTTATGGTTATACAGGTCATGGACCAGGAGATTTACTTCTGGATTTGGCAGAGAGAGATGAATTAAATTCTCTAGCTGTTCTTGCAATACAAGCTAAGCGGCTAATACAAACAGAACGGGGTAAAAAACATCTTTCAAGGTTTTTTGAGCCAATGATGGAAATATCAGATGAAAAATTGAAATTAAAAGACGGTATTGTTATGCCAAGTGTAATTAAAGATATGAAAGCTGAATTACAGCTTTTTCTTGCTGATGTCATAGTTAACGAACCTTCAGGTATTGAGCAACTCTATACGCCTGAGTTTACCTACTTAAATACAACTTTAGCTGATCATTATGGGATAAATACAACGGGGTTATCCAGTACGATGAGTAAAGTACCCACTGGAGTTAATCAAGGAGGGCTATTACATTTGGGAATCTTTCATACCTCAAATTCAGGCACTGAAAGTACTCATTTAATTAGAAGGGCTCGTGTTGTTCGTGAAAACCTGTTGTGTAAAAACCTGGGGACACCTATCGGTAAAATCCCAGAAAAAATTATTGCACCTGAGTTAGCTTCATCAAAAGAGTTTTGGACTGTCGTCACGGGGCCAAACAGCGGTTTATGTTGGGATTGTCATCAATATATGAATGATATGGGTTTTGCCCTGGATTCTTTTGATATTAAAGGTAAATATCGAACCACTGAAACTGTTAAAGGAATGGGGTCTAAAGCTGGAATGGAAGCTGTTTTTGATCTTTTAACTGAGGGCTATTTTACATCTGCTGGTTTAAGTGACGTATTTTTCACAAATCTACGTGATTTAAGTGACATTATCGGCTCCAGTAGTAAAAGTAGTGAATGCCTTTCTTCCAGGTATCTTCAATTTATGCGGGGCTATCAATTAGACCTTTCAGATTCAGCCTATTTGTCTAATGCTTACAATAGTAGCGGCATAACAAAAGATCTAATGGTTAAACAGGTATTACTACCTTCATTTATAAATAGACAATAATAAATTATTGCATGTTACGCACCTTATGAATTCATCTTCTTCATGATGTATTTTTAAGGTGCCAACTATTTCTATTTTTGATAATCAAGGGCACCTCAATTAATTCTGTCTGAGCATATAGATGCCAGTCATGAATTAAGAGAGATGTCCTCAAGTTTAAGAGTAATTTATTATGAGTAATTCAATTAGTCGTAGAGACTTTTTAAAATATCTATCCGTAGGTGGTGCAGCTTCTTTATTTCCTTTAGATGCTTTAACTGGGCTATCAACAGCTAATGCAGCAGGGACACCTTTACAAAAATTTATATTTGTAAATTTTGCTGATGGATATCCTAGTGGGCATTGGAGTCCAAGTACAAATGCTGATGGCACTTTAAATTTAAATGGCTGTAATAAAGCTTTACAATCAATGCAAGAAAATTGCGTATTTATAAATGGTCTTGACCTTAGAGGTTCGACTGGACATGATGGATTTGTTACACAATGGAGAGATGCTGATCGTAACGCACCGAGTATTGATACATTAATAGCCAGTCAAAATCAATTTAGAGCGGGATATTCTCACCCACATGTCAGAGCGGGTGTTGATACTGCTCACTGGGGGCATGGTAGTCGTGTACCTAGTCAACGCATTGGTAATTCAACCCTTACTTATAATGATAGTGTTTCATCACTTTTTCAAAGTATGTTTGGTTCTGGTGTTCCCGTTGCTGGCAGCTTGACCAGTCGAAAAAAATTAATAATGATAGAGCAAAGTCTTGAAGACTTAGAAGATATGCGAGCTAAATATGGAGTCGCAGAGTCAGTAAAGCTCAATGCACACAAACTTGAATTAGAAACTGTGCGGCAGAGTATCCTTAATGCTGGAAGTTCTTCTGTAAATTCACCTAACAGCTATATATGGAAAACAGTATCAGCTTCAGGCCAACGTGATGTAAGAGCTGAACTTCAGGTACAAAATATTGTGTTAGCTATGGCAACGGGCCGCTCAAGATTAGCTTGTCTTGCTCTAGGTTCTAGTAATGATAATGTGGGTATTACAGGGGTTGCCGAAGGCAAAGCTCCGCATGACACATCGCACAAATTATATGGCGTGCAACATTTCGTTGATACACGTAATTGGTATATGCAGCAAGTTTATCGATTGGCCTATCATTTACAACAAATTAATGATGAAAATGGCACGTCATTATTTGATAATACATTAATAGTTGTGACCTCTGAAATGAGTGATGACCATAGCCCAAAAAATGTGCCTGTACTGCTGATAGGTGGCAGGGCACCTAATGGAACCAATAGTCAATTAATTCAATTTGGTCAGGCTGGCAACGGTCGCTCTGTTTCGCATAATGCGCCAATTGGTAGTCTTTGGAGTGGATTAGCGGAAGCTTCTGGAATAATTTCTCCATATCAGTCGTCAGCAATAACAAATGTTTTTGCTTAAAACTTCCTTCTAAGTAACAAAGGGTAAATTTATTTATTGTTATCGCTACCCTGCCTAAAACCGTCATCTTGGCAGGGATGCCGAGATCCAGTGACAAGGATGTTAACATCGATCATCGTGAAATGACTGAAGCACATCCCTGTGTTCTGGATACTGGCGTTACCTGTCAGTATAACGTTTACCTTGGTTTTTCTTGTTATTTGTAGCTGGGCGGTTGCCCCGACTTAAAATACTGATTACCCATGAGTCTACGCCAAATTAGGATAAAGAAACTGCAATGCTATATAGCGGGTCATATTCGAAGCCTCTTAGGCCCTCTCTTGCTGGAGAGGGTGGGGGCGACTGCATCCATGCACTCGCAAGAGAGGGCTTAAGAGCAATTGCAAAGCTATCGGTGATCAGGTAAAACTTCAATTGAAAAGAAACCTAATCACCTTAAAATAGCATCCCGATATAATGTAATGGAGACTAAAGCCGTAAACCAGAGGCTCCGGGATGGCATCAAAGAGACTATTTTAAGCAATTACTGAACAAGGTATTGATTAATTAACTCAATATCTTGTCCAGTTAAACTACTTGCAGCTTGTTTTAACTTAATCCCATTAATTAAATAATCATATCGGGTTCTTGAGTAATCTCTTTTAGCTCGAAATAAATTTCTTTGTTCGGCTAACACATCAACCATCGTACGGGTACCCACTTCAGAACCAGCAAGAGTCGCCTCTAAAGAACTTTCTGCTGAAGCAACTGCTGCTTTTAGTGCTTTTACACGACTAATACTAGAATTTATATCCCGAAAAGAATTTCGAATTTGTCGTTTAACTTGTCTTTTGGTGGCTAATAAATCTTCTTTAGCTATTTTATAGTCAAAGTTAGCCTGTTTGCTGCGCGAGGTAACAGCGCCACCTTGAAAAAGAGGGATATTAAGTTGTAACCCTACACTTTGGTTATCTCCACGTGACCCAAAACTACTATTAACATCTTGAACATTATAATTTGCGATAATATCAAGCGTGGGAATATGTCCAGATTTTTGAATTGAAATATCTTTTCTACTAATTTCTGCCTGATTAAGTGCTGAGATAATATTTAAATTATTTATTTCAGCCACTTTTGACCACTCTAAAATATTGTTAGGGTCAGGAGGGGATAGGGGGATTTTCTTTGATAACTGTATTAACTCTATATTATGTTCACCAATAATTTCAATTAAAGCTTCTTTACTATCATCTAAATTATTTTCAGCATCAATTTGGTTGGCTCTTGCCTGGTCATATCCAGCCTGAGCTTCATATACATCGGTAATCGCAATTAAGCCAACATCAAATCGTTGTTGAGACTGTTCTAATTGTCGATTAATTGCTTTGAGTTCCGAAATACTAAACGTCAGATTATCTTGAGCCGCCAAAATATTAAAATAAGCCTCAGTTGTTTTAACCATCAGGTTCTGTAACTCAGCTTGAAAAGAAGCTTCTGCTTTAGCTATTCGATTAGCGGACTGATCAAGTTGAATCCAGTGATCCCAATGAAAGACTGGTTGAGCAAAACTAACTGTGAAGCCATGGTTCCAGTAATTTTGAGTCCCAGCACTCTGGAAATTCGCTTTTTTGCTATGAATCCGCTCTCTACCTGTTCTACCAGTTACAGAAATAGTAGGCAATAGATTAGCAATACTCTGGGCTTTGCTTTCACCGACGGAATATTGATTATAATAAGCTTTTTTTAATTGTGGATCATTATCGATAGCTAACTGATATGCTCCAGTCAAATCCATAGCAAAAGTTGGATTAAAAAAAACTATTAAAAATAAAATTCCAATTAATTTAAATTTCAAAATAAGGCGCCTAGTATTTAACGATAGTATGATTATAATATGCCAATATAAAAAATAGGTAATCAAATCTTAATTTAGCAGAAACGGGATCGTTCTTTTCCTATTTCGCTATAAACAAGTAAAGAAAAAATATCATGAAAAAAAACGTATTAATTATTGTTAGTTTAGCAAGTATTTTAATTTCTGGTTGTTCAAGCCTCGGTAAAGGGGTCACTGAAGCCATACTTGAAAAACAAGAAGCTGAAGACGAACGCCAGTGTGAAGTATGGGGACAAGAGTTTTCTGGTTTACAGCCACATCTAAAACGTCACCCTGGCAAGATGAAAGTACTTATGGTTCATGGGGTAGGGGACCATAAGCCTGGTTATGCAACGGAGTTTCATGAAAAACTAGCTAAAGAGCTCGATTTATCCGTTACATCAAAAGCGCATAAAAACATTCAACTGCAAGATAGTGCTAATCCAGACAAGTCTTTAGGAAACCTGAGAATTAATCGTTTTTTAAATAAAGACAAATCTCAGGAAATCATGTTTTATGAATTAACATGGTCTGATATCACGGCTAAAGAAAAAGAAGTCTTAGCCTATGACAATTCAGGTGAATATTCTTTTAGAAGGGCTGAAATTAATGATTTAATGAAACGCTTTTCCAATGATACAGGGCCTGATCCAATTATCTATTTAGGAGAAAGTCGTGAAAAGATATTATTATCTTTTGCTCAATCATTCTGCTGGATGACTTCAGGTAATTGGGAAGATTTACCGACTGATACCAAAGAAAGTTGTCAGGCGTTTGATATTTCAGCGATTAATAATGATCAATATGCCTTTGTATCACATAGTCTAGGCAGTAGAATTACAATAGATGGCATGCAACGTATTGCTTCTATTTTGGGAAATGAAAATTTAAACACTAATGCTCATGTTACCAATATTAACGAAGCGCTAAAACAAAAGACCATTCCAATCTATATGATGTCTAACCAACTTCCTATGCTTCAATTAGGCAGAAAACTACCTGAAATCAGTGGTCAAAAAGATGAATACTGTCAGGCTGGGGGTGAAAAATATTCTCAGCGTATGTTAGCAAAAACCCCAATAGTTGCATTTAGTGATCCAAATGATTTATTAAGTTATGCTATTCCGCCTGGTTTTGTTGAAAAATATATCGATTCCAGATTATGTATTGAAGTAACCAATATTAATATTAATGTTGCCCATGTATATGATGTTTTTGGACTGGGAAAGATCGCCAATCCCATGGAAGCGCATATTGGTTATGATACTGATGATAGAGTTATTGCATTAATTGCTAAGGGAATAGGCAATAATGAGACTGCCGATATTGTTAAGCAACGATGTCGATGGGTAGAAACAATACAATAGTAAATTTGTCATTATCTAAGCTTGTTTTGATAATGATTTATTCCAATTTGTTACCCAGTCGATAAAATTGTCAGTCGGCATGGGCTTGGCAATGAAGTATCCTTGTGCAATAGTACATCCTAAATCAGCCAGTTGATTCCAGGCTTCTTCAGTTTCAACACCTTCTGCCACTGTTTGCATTTTTAATTCTTTAGCTAACATAATACATATTCTTACAATAGCTGCAGCATCAGAATCAGTAGCCATGCGAAATATAAAGTGCTGATCAATCTTTAATTCTGTAAAAGGGGCTTGGTAGAGTTTAACCAATGATGAATAACCTGTGCCGAAATCATCAATAGATAACGAAAAGCCTTTCATTCTTAATCGGTTAAGAATATCCAAGGATTCTGAAATTTCATTCATCAATGCTGATTCGGTAATTTCCAGCACAAATGATTCAGGGTTGATTTGAAAATGTTTTACCAATGCTTCTAATTTCTCGGGCATGGATAAATCACTAATATTTTGTGCTGATAAATTGATCGACACTTTAATATCAATATCATTAGCCAAAAGGTGTTTATATTCTTTAATTGCGACTCTTAAAATTTCCTCGGTTAACAAATTCATCAATTGATGTTTTTCT
>ENA-ORXI01001572-ORXI01001572.1-sediment-metagenome-genome-assembly--contig:-NODE-1572-length-17542-cov-11.061265_pt1 | contig 17542 bp, 13 predicted proteins | sample MGYA00237861_ERZ511468 | MGnify/ENA primary metagenome ERZ511468 (study PRJEB26299, sample SAMN06266213) | sediment metagenome | isolation source: Hudson Canyon methane seep mesocosm | place... | reverse complement strand
GCAACAAAAGGGGAATCTGTATTTGGTAATGAGTTACTCCAGTTAGATCGCCGCTTTGCTCATATCCTTGATTCTACGCAGATCATTGAAAACCCTCTTTCTGCAGAGCGAATCGTGCAACATCTGCAAACAGTGATTTCACCTATCACTTCAGACATTGCTATTAAACTTGTTACTTATAAACAATTTGAACAACGTGCTGTATCAGGACTTGCAACGTTATATCAAGAACTTAATGATGAATTAGTAAAACACGATATATTACCTAAAATAGGTCAAAAACAAAGAAGAACATCTCCTCAAAGACCGCCAGCATCTCAGCAGTCATATGGTGAGATCAATAATGAACAAGATGATGCTGCAATATTTGATAATCTTCGTCACTTATTGAGTGGCGTGGGAGCGAGCTCGAGTAACAATCATCCTGCACCGTCAAATTTATTAGTTTCTGCACCTACGCCTGCGAACATCAATACAATGATGTCTGCTCTTTCTAGCTTACAACATCAGGATGGCTCTCAAATATCCTATGATGAAAGTGGTACCGTAACTCTGCCAGATCTCCGTCAGTCTTTATTAAACAACCTTAGTCAAACTCAAGCAGATGGTACTGTAGTCAATCACGCGATTAGTACTATTGATGAAGATACGATGAACGTGATTGCAATGTTATTTGAGTTTGTACTAGAAGATCGTTCGATCCCCGCGCCTCTTCGAGCTCTTCTAGCTAGACTCCAGCTTCCAATGCTAAAGGTGGCCATTACTGATAAAACATTTTTTAGTAAAAAGAAACATTCTGCTAGATTACTATTAAATAATTTAGCAAAAGTATCAACCGGTTGGGATCATACAAACGGTACCTCTGGTACGCTATTTACTCAAATAGATTCTATTGTTAACAAAATCCTGACTGATTTTGATACTGACATGCATATTTTTACAAATCTTAATGAGCAATTAACACAGTTTATTGAACAACAAGAACAAAGCAGTGATGTTACAGAGCAACGAATCGCAAAAGCAACGGAAGGCCAAGAAAAACTAATCGCAGCCCAACAAGAAGTTGATCTCATCATTAATCAACTTCTTGCTCAATATTCTCCCGTGCCTAAATCAGTGGTCACACTTATTGATGATAGCTGGAGAAACATACTCAGACTTCGATTTTTGCAAAAAGGCAAAGAAAGTCCTGAGTGGCAAGAAGCTGTTACTTTAATGGAGCAATTATTATGGAGTGTCTCACCTAAATCAGAGGCGGATGATCGCAAAGAATTAATAAATATTATTCCTAAATTGCTCAAATCATTAAGAGAATCCTTAAGTGGTGCTTCATTTAATCAGCATAAAATCACCACTTTATTCAAAGACCTTCAGCAATGTCATATTAAGTGCTTGAACGGAAGCGCTTTAGAAGATGATGAGTTACAAACAATTGCTCAGCAAGAGTCACCAATCGGTGATACTGAAGAGCTAATCTCTATTCCTGAAGAAAAGAAAGTATTAAGTGATGAGAGTGCTTTAAATGCTGCGAAAGAACTACAAGTAGGCACTTGGTTAGAAGTGACTCATCAAGAACAAGCACAACGTATAAAGTTCTCATGGCGTAGTAATTTAACGGGGCGATGCCTTTTTGTAACCTACCAAGGACTTAAGGCTGCAGAGCTTGCCCTTGCAGAATTAGCTAACTGGTTTCAGCAAGGACAAATCATCGTTTTAGATCAGACTTCGGCCCCTTTAATGGATCGTGCACTCATCTCAATGAAAGATACTATTGAGAAGCAAAGTGCATCAACAGAAGCTCAATAAAAGACGGAACGGTTATTTAGTTCTTGCTCCTAGCCATAGAATGATTTTAAAATCAGTTCATGACTAAACTTAATATCCTTATTACCGGCTGCTCTAGTGGAATAGGCTTCTCTGCAGCTAAGATTCTGCACCAACAGGGTTACAATGTTATTGCTACGGTGAGAAAACCTTCTGATGCGGCTCCATTACAACAGCTTGGCATTACAACAAGTGAACTAGATCTAGAAGATAGTAAGTCCATTCAACAGCTTGTTGAATTCACACTTGAACATTTCAATGGTCAACTTGATGGACTGTTTAATAATGCTGCTTATGGACAACCAGGAGCGGTTGAAGATCTGACTCGTGATGTATTACGCAAACAGTTTGAAACTAATGTATTTGGTACTCAAGAATTGACCAACCTCGTTATTGCCCATATGCGAAAACAAGGTTATGGCAGAATTATTTACAATAGTTCTGTACTGGGCATTATCTCCATGGCTTATCGTGGCGCCTACAATGCCAGTAAATATGCTCTAGAAGGTTTAGCAGATACACTTCGCCAAGAATTACATGGTTCAAATATTTACATTAGTCTTATCGAACCAGGCCCTATTCTCAGTCAGTTTAGAGCTAATGCTTTTGATAAATATCAGCAAAATATAATCAAAGAGAATAGTTTTCATAAAGAGACTTATCTTGCTATGGAGCAACGTTTAACCAAACAAGGACCAGCAGCACCCTTCACTTTACCCCCTGAAGCAGTGGTAAAAAAACTTATCCATGCTCTTGAAAGCAATCGTCCCAAAATACGTTATTACGTGACATTCCCAACCTATCTCTTTGCCACACTCAAACGATTACTGCCTCATCGAGCTTTAGATTGGGTATTGATCAAAATATCTCAGAGTGAGAACTAAAACACTAATCGTCATCACGACCGTATAAATAAACGGTATAAAGCGACATACCCACCATAATTGTGCCACCAAAAATATTTCCTAATGTAACCGGAATAAGGTTTGCGATAAAACCTGATAAATTTAGATTTTGCAGTGCATCGGCGCTAACACCACTTACAGCAACTATCTCAGGGTTAAGTGATGCAACAATGGCTAATGGAATCATGAACATATTAGCAATACAATGTTCAAAACCCATGGCAACAAAAGCAGAAATAGGGAAAATCACAGCAAAGACTTTATCCATAACCGTTCGGGATGCATAAACCATCCAACTTGCTAAACAGACTAAGGAATTACAAAATATGCCACGGACAAAAGCTTCAGATGTTGAGAGGTCGACCTTGGCTAATCCCACTTTTAGCGCTGTTGCACCCACGGCATGATGTGCACCATCAAGAAAGCCCGAGGCAAATACGAGATAGACTGTAATAAATGCCCCTACTGCATTGCCAAGATAAACCAAACTCCAATTCTTCAATACACATAAGAGTGTTATCTGACGCTTTGCCAGCGCCATTACAATCAAGTTATTACCTGTAAATAACTCCCCTCCGGCAATTACTACAAGAATAAATCCTAGTGAAAATGCCAATCCTCCCAACATCTTAGCTGCACCATAAGCTTCAGCAGGATGCGTCATAGCAATAGTGTAATACATAGCCCCAAATGAAATAAAAGCGCCTGCCATCATTGATAAAACAAGTAGTTGTAAAAAAGGCATGTTAGCTTTGCTAACACCCAAGGTTTTAACCTTCTTTGCAACTTCAGCAGGGGTAAAAGCATCAACATATTTGGCAAAATCAGACATTAATATTCACTGTAAAACGGGTTAAAGGTGGAGAGTGTAACAAATCAATGCCATAAATTGGTGCGTTCAATAAAAAAGCCCTCCTATTTCCAGGAGAGCTTTTTATTTGTAAGTTGATTCTATTTATTCTGCTGTAAAGCTTAATGAATCACCTTTAATATCTACTTTAATAGTATCTCCACCTTTAAAATGTCCAGACAATAGATCTTGTGCCAGAGAGTTTTCTAGTTGCTGTTGAATAACACGTTTTAAAGGTCTTGCACCATACACTGGGTCAAAGCCGGCCTCTGCAATCAAATCTAATGCAGCATCACTCACCTCTAAACCAATATCACGATCAGCTAAACGGGCATGTAAATGAGCCAATTGAATTTCAGCAATGGCATGTATTTGTTCTCTTAATAAAGGATGGAATACAACCACATCATCAACGCGATTAATAAATTCAGGTCTAAAATGTTGGCCGACCACTTCCATCACAGCAGCCTTCATTTCATCATATTGATCTTCACCAGAAAGCTCTTGAATCAAGTTCGAACCAAGATTCGAGGTCATCACAATAACCGTATTACGAAAATCTACCGTACGTCCCTGCCCATCGGTTAATCGACCATCATCCAATACTTGTAGCAAGATATTAAACACATCAGGATGCGCCTTCTCGACCTCATCTAATAGAATGACTGAATATGGTTTGCGACGAACTGCTTCGGTTAAATATCCCCCTTCTTCATACCCCACATAACCAGGAGGTGCTCCGACTAAACGAGCAACAGAGTGTTTCTCCATAAACTCAGACATATCAATTCGAACCATGGCATCTTCAGTATCAAACAAGAAGGTGGCGAGAGATTTACATAGTTCCGTTTTACCGACACCTGTTGGACCTAAAAACAAGAATGAACCATTAGGGCGATTAGGATCTGATAATCCTGCACGTGAACGTCGAATTGCATTGGCCACTGATGTCACGGCTTCATCTTGACCAATGACTCGTTCATGTAATGCTTCGTCCATTTTTAATAATTTGTCACGCTCACCTTCCAACATTTTAGATACGGGGATACCTGTCCATTTCGAAACCACGTCGGCAATTTCTTCTTCACCGACTTTATTGCGTAGCAATGTGAAATCTTGCATTTCGGCTTGTGTCGCCATATCCAATTGTTTTTCTAGTTCTGGAATCTTGCCGTATTGTAGTTCTGACATTTTTGCCAAATCACCATTTCGGTTAGCAAATTCCAACTCCATTCTAGCTTTTTCTAAGTTTTCTTTAATATGCTGGCTGCCGTGCAACGCTGCTTTTTCTGACTTCCAAACCTCTTCTAAATCAGTGTATTCACGAGCTAGTTTTTTCATCTCTGTTTCAAGTATTTCTAGTCGTTTTTTTGAAGCATCATCTGATTCTTTTTTAAGGGCTACGCGTTCAATCTTTAACTGAATTAAACGTCGTTCCATTCGATCTAATGATTCTGGCTTAGAATCAATTTCCATCCGAAGACGACTTGCCGCCTCATCGATTAAATCGATCGCCTTATCTGGCAACATACGATCAGTAATATACCGATATGATAATGTCGCGGCAGCAACAATCGCGGGATCAGTAATATCTACACCATGATGTACTTCATAACGTTCACTTAAACCACGCAAAATTGCGATGGTATCTTCGACCGATGGTTCTCCGACTTGTACTTTTTGGAAACGACGCTCTAATGCCGCATCTTTTTCTACATATTGACGATATTCATCTAGTGTTGTCGCACCAATACAATGGAGCTCTCCACGTGCCAATGCTGGTTTAAGCATATTACCCGCATCCATTGCGCCTTCTGCTTTACCTGCACCGACCATGGTATGAATCTCATCTATAAATAGAATTATCTGACCTTCTTGCTTTGATAAATCTTTTAATACGGCTTTAAGACGTTCTTCAAATTCACCACGGTACTTAGCACCTGCAATCAATGCGCCCATATCTAAAGATAATAAACGTTTGTTTTTCATGCCTTCTGGCACTTCACCATTGATAATTCTTTGTGCCAAACCCTCGGCAATGGCTGTTTTACCTACACCTGGCTCACCAATTAATACAGGGTTATTTTTTGTCCTACGTTGTAATACTTGAATGGTTCGGCGGATCTCATCATCTCGACCAATAACAGGATCTAATTTGCCGTTTTCAGCTTGTTCCGTCAGATCAATCGTATATTTTTCTAAAGCCTGACGCTGCTCTTCGGCATTCTGATCGGTCACTTTTTCTCCCCCACGTATTTTTTCAACTGTTGCTTCAAGTACAGATTTATTACCACCTTGAGCACGCAATACATCTCCAGCTTGCTGTTTATCATCAATCACTGCCAGCACAAATAATTCACTGGAAATATACTGATCTTGACGCTTTTGAGATAATTTATCTGTTTGATTCAACAGACGATTTAAATCATTAGAAACATGGATATCACCCGAACCGCCTTCTACTTGTGAAAGTCGGTTTAATTGCGCTTGTAACTCAGTCTGATAGGCGGCAACGTTAACACCACTTTGTGCAAGTAATGGTTTTACCGTGCCTGCTTGTTGCTCCAATAAAGCCAACATTAAATGTGCTGGCTCAATAAATTGATGATCTTTACCCACAGCCATACTTTGAGCAGCAGCTAAGGCTTCTTGGAATTTACTGGTTAATTTGTCGATTTGCATAGTTCATCTATCCTTATCATTATTTCTTTCGTTGATAAGTAAATGGGGAGGCTCTAACCGCAAATCAAGTCTATACCCATAATCATTCAAGATGTAGTCTTATCTAGCCATTCACGATGCAGCCTTATGCCGTCATCCCAGTATGCTTTTAGCTGGGACCTACTAAGGCAATAGATTCTCGATAAAAACACTCGAGAATGACGGCAGTCGTATGCTTTGCATCATCAAGTCATCGGGGTATATACCCATAATCATTTAAAATGCAAAAGTATGAGACTATAAAGAAGTGTTTATTTGCAAGGAAATTGAATTCTAAACTCAGCTCCAGGTTCCGTATTAACAACATCAATTTGTCCGTTCATACTCACTATCATTTGGTGCACCAATGCTAGCCCTATTCCTGTGCCAACTGTTTCTCGTGTGAGTTCATTTTCAGTTCGATAAAACAAAGTGAAGATCTTTTTCATTTGCTGCCGATCAACACCGGGGCCAAAATCTCGGATATTAAATTGAATCGACCCATTACTTAATTTTTGGCAATTTAGTTCAATCCTTTTATTTTCCGCCTTGGCAGAAAACTTAATCGCATTGTCGACCAAATTAATCATAATTTGATGAAACCAATCAGCATCTACATTTATTATCGCTGCACGAGCATCACTATCACAGCCTATATTAAACTCAAATTCTGCTCGCTCAATTTGACTTGAGACTTTTGATTGCACGCCATCTATCAACTCAGCAACCGTGAACTCTTTTAACTCTACTGCTTGTGTATTACGTGTCATTTTCGCCAGGTGTAATACATTATTAATAAGTCGTGATAATCGTTCACTTTCATCAAAGATAAAATCATAATAGGATTTTTTCTTCTCTTCTGATGCCCAACCTTCTCGCAACATCTCACCATACATTCGAATAGAAGTCAGTGGCGTTTTCAACTCATGACTTACTGCTGATACAAAATCTTGTTGCTGATTGGCTAAATTAATTTGGCCAAGTCCTAAGCGATACATTAAATAAAAACCAACACACAAAACAATCGTCAAAATTAAAGCTAGCCATATAATAATGGTGCCTCCGGGACCTGCTGGTAATTTTGTAATACTAAAAAGTAACTGCACGTCACTTAAAGGAGCCGATAAACGCGCTTGATAAAGTAATTCGCCATTGAGCTCTTTTGTTCTAGAAAAATAATCTCGTGATGATCCTCCTGAAAATACTTCCAAAACATTACCTTGATGAACCACCAATAAATTACTCATTGTTGATAAAGCGGTTTCAACAAAGGCAAGCTTAATAATATTTTCTAAAAAGGCATGCCGCTCAATCAACACACCTTGAATATAACGTTGCTCATTAAGCCAAACCTTTCGAAACAATACAAAATGCCCACTTTCCAATTGGCTAAATTCAAAAGGATCAACTTCACTTTCAAAAGTATTAATACGTAGTGACGTTAATTCTTCTGGAACAAAAGGACTAGCTCTAACAGGAGCTGGTACTTCATTCAAAGCAGCATCATCTTTTCTTATTTCAACCGATTCAGGTAAGACATTTTGTTCCATTCTCGCTCGTTTTTCTTGTCTTTGTTCACCTTGTATTTTTTGTTTTTCTAATTTCTCTTTATATGGCTGTGTTAATCCTAAATCCTCGATGCGACCTAAAGCACTTTTCTGGGATTTTTTCCTCACCACATTTTTCTTTAATTCATCAAATGCTTCTTGCCCTTGAAATGATGTTGCTAGCTCTTCTTCCTCAACAAGATCCCTATCAGTAAGCACCTGATCCTTATCAGTTTCAATACTACTAAGAGCATCGCTCAATGTGCTAGCTAAATCTAAGCTCATTACCTTTGAGCTTGAGCTTTCTCTTGGCTGTTTATCTTGAGCTAGTTTGCCATCAACTCGTGTCCCCACATTAGTCAGTAGATGATTTTTACTCAGAACTTCTTCAATCTGTCTTTGTAATGCTGTTCGCTGTGCTAACTCAGTGTCAGAAATACCATAATAATTAGCATCTGCCGTAACTTCAGGCATAACCGGTGTCATTAACTGGCCAACAGAATCAACCTGAAAATAACCGATCACACCCGGTATTGAAGATTCAACTGGATATTGAGACAACGGCGATCGCTGAAAAAAACGGGCCTCTTGTTCACCGACAACATTTAAAAAGGCATAATCTGTGAATGGACGCTGCTCTTCACTATTAATAAGTTGTAAGAATTGTTTATCAATCCGTGTTGCTAACTCATCAGCCATCACTTGATGTTGATGAAATGCTTCCCATTTCAAACGGCTATAAGATTGCTGAATTAAAAGTGCTGTTGGTATGGCTAAGGCAATAAAAAACGCTAACAAGCCACCTTGTAATGTCTTTTTATTTAAACCCAATAGCGTCGACTTCAACATTATTCGATACCATCCAATCGGTATCCCGCCCCACGTACAGTGACTAGATAACAAGGCTGCGAAGGATTAGCTTCAATTTTACGGCGTAGTTTAGCAATATGAATATCAACCGTTCGTGTTTCCAAATCAGCATCAGCTGCATAACCCCAAACCTTATTAAGCAATTCATCTCGGCTAACAGGCCGCTCTGAATTTGCTTGCAGATAATGCAAAATATCGATCTCTCGGCGGGTAAATGAAATAGTTTCCTCACCTTTTAATCCTGATAGGTTTTGAGTATCAATCACCATTTCTTTACCCAAAAATATTTTAGTATCTTGCTCAAGAATACTGCGTGTTCGTCGTAATACTGCCTGCACTCTCAGCAATAATTGAGCAATCGAAAAAGGTTTTGCTACATAATCATCAGCACCCAATGTCAGACCTTCAATAATGTCTTCATCACTACTTTTGGCTGTCAGCATAATGATCGCTTGGTCTCGATCATGCTCACGAACCTGATTACAAATCTCAAAACCATTCATTCCTGGCAACATGACATCAAGCAAAATCAGATCAAAAGATCCTGTTAATGCTTTTTGTAATCCCTCTGTGCCATCACCAGAAAAGTCGACGTCATAGCCATGATAAACAAAGACATCTATAAGGCCTTCGCGAATGGCAACTTCATCTTCAACAATTAATAATCGTGCTTTTTTTTGCATGATGTCAGTGTATTCCCTTCCACTATTTGAAATGTAACTTTTTTGTAAAAAAGTCAGCTTAAATGTTTACCAAAGTGTGTCTATTTAAAGACATCTAGCACGCCTAAAATATCTCCAACACATCAACAAAAGGAGAAAACATTATGGCTTTAATAACAAGACTATCACGATTATTCCACGCAGATATGAATGCCGTTCTTGATCAGATAGAAGAACCAGACTTACTGCTTAAACAAGCTATTCGTGAGATGGAAGAAACACTGTCTCACAATGAAAGAAAAATAAAACTATTAGACCTTGAGCAAAAAAAACTAATCAGCAAACAAGCTGAAATCATCCAGTCTTTAACAGATTTAGACCAGAAGTTAACTGTTTGTTTTGAATCGGATAAAGATGATCTTGCACGAGTGTTGATCAAACGAAAACTTGAAACCACACAATTTTTAAAATCAGTCACGACCAACATAGCCAACTCTGTTGAGAATGTTGAACAACTTAAAAATCAACTCAAAGAACACCAATCTCAACTAAGCAGTATGAAACAAAAAGCAGAGATTTTTAATCAAGACAGTGCCGCGAGTGACAACAATGGTAACTGGGACCAGCATTCCTTTTCTATTCAAGATGAAGATGTAGAAGTGGCCTTTTTACACGAAAAACAAAAATGGAGTCAGTCATGAAAACTGCAACATTTTTTGAAGGTGTATTGATTGCTCTTATTGTTGGTTTTATTAGCAGTGTTCTGCTTCTCACCTTGTCATCATTTTTTCCCGGCAACATATTAATCCGAGGCTTAATTAGTGGGATAAGTGTTGCTTACATTGCGTATTTATTAACGAGAAGCAATGAACGAGTGGGACGGATTATTGTTATGACCGCGTTACTTATTAGTATCACTACTATGTGGTTTGCATGGCCTCCTATTACACTTTTCATATTAGGCCATATGACCATTATTTGGCTGGTTCGCTCTTTGTATTTCTATTCAAGCTTAGTGTCATCACTTGCAGATCTTGCTTTAAATGGATCAAGTCTTCTAATTGCATTTGCAGTAGCAGGACATACAAACAGCCTATTTCTAACACTTTGGTGCTTTTTCCTCATGCAGGCGCTGTTTGTATTGATTCCTAAAAGTATTGCAAAACCACTATCGAACTCAAGCTCTTCCACTCCACTCAATAATGAAGAAGATTTCCAACAATCTTTTCGTGCTGCACAAGCAGCTGTTCAACAACTATCAATCAAACAATAGGACAAATATCATGAAACCTAAATTAATAGCATTGAGTATTTTTGCAGCAACCGCAGTAACGGTTACTTTTTTCCCAACTATTCAAACTGCCTTAGCTAATAACCCGACACCACCCATTATTATTGAACCACCAGCTGTAACTCTTCCCGGCGTTAAGGTGGAACATCCTAAAATCGAAGTCGTGTTTGTACTTGATACAACGGGCAGTATGAGTGGTTTAATTGATGCTGCAAAAGAAAAAATATGGTCCATTGCTAGCACAATGGCATCTGCTCAAAATTCACCTGATATCAAAATGGGCCTTGTTGCCTACCGTGACCGAGGTGACGAATATATTACCAAGAATGTGGCGTTATCTAGCGATCTAGACTCAATGTATGCTCAATTAATGGACTTTAAAGCCGATGGTGGTGGCGATACACCAGAAAGTGTCAATCAAGGTCTTGATGATGCCGTTAATAAAATGACATGGAGTCAAGATCAACAAACTTATAAAGTCGTGTTTTTAGTAGGTGATGCACCTGCTCATATGGATTATCAAGATGATATGAAATATCCAGACATCATGGCTCTAGCAAAAGAAAATGGCATTATCATCAATACCATTCAAGCAGGTAGTGATAGTCAAACAACTCAAAACTGGCAACAGATTGCGAGCTTAGGCGCGGGTGATTACTTTCAAGTAGAGCAAGAAGGTAATGCTGTTGCTATCGCAAGTCCCTTTGATAAAGAAATGGCTGAACTTTCGGCAAAACTTGATGACACTCGTCTTTATTATGGCGATAAAGATGAAAAGGTAAAACAAGCCAGTAAAGTGGCAGCAGCTAGAAAACTACATAAAGAAGCCAGTGATGAATCTCGTGCTCGTCGCGCTGAATTTAATGCGGCACCAAGTGGAAAATCAAACTTCTTAGGTGATGGTGAATTAGTTGATGCTATTAGCAGTGGCCGTGTTGACTTATCAAGTATTAAAAATGAAAACTTACCCGAAAGCATTCAGGCGATGCCCGTGGAGGAACAAGAGCTTGTTATTAAACAAAAAGCTCAGGAACGTGATGTGTTAGAAAAAGAGATGAAAGTACTTGCCGAGAAACGTAGTGATTACCTTAAAAAAGAAGTCGAAGAAGCGGGCGGCAAGAAAGACTCTCTTGATGCCAAGATTTATAGTTCAATTTGGTCTCAAGCAAAAGAGAAAGGTATTAGCTATGATGAGGATAGTGCTAAATATTAATTGGCTTTCGACATAAAATAAGTCTTTTCAGATGGAAAGGCTTATTTTATATTTCTTGATTCGCACACAAGGTCACTAATAAGATAGACTGATGAATCATAAATTATTCATAACAGTGAGGGGCCAATAATAAAAGTAGCACACAAGGAATATTCAAGGACGTTAAGAACAAGCTAATTATCAAAAGGAAAAACATGATGTTTTATAAGATAAGACTTTTATTAATTGTAATCTGCCTGCTACCTCTTTTGGCACAAGCAAAGGATAAAGAGTTCGTAGAACTCCAATCTCGTAATACCAAATTATATATAGACTACACGGTAAATGATGATTTTTCAGTTGAAAGAATATCTGAAATTGAAATCAAGTTATTAAATGAACAAGCCGTTAGATCACTCAAAAAACAACGATTTTCTCACAGTACTAGCATAGAAAAATTCGAAGTCTTAAAGGCTTTTACAATTAAAGCTGATGGCTCTCGCATCCTCGTGCCAAAAGACAATTATCAAGTAACTATAAATAAAGGAAGTGAGAATAATGGGCCGATCTTCTCTGATCGCACTAAAGTCACTATTGTCTTTCCTGATTTAGAAGAAAATGATTCTATCTACATGAAAGTCAAGCGCATTGAAACCGAACCAATGTTTGCAAATAATTTTTCAGCATCTCAATATTTCTGGAGTCAAACGGCATATGACGATATCAAAATTAATATTAACTTACCTGAAAGCCTAAATTTTAAGTTTCAATCTAGAGGTATGAAAGAAAAGATTGAAACTATCGCTGGTCGAAAACTAATTGAACTGACTTACAAGAACACAAATCCAATAAAAATAAAACGTGATGATTTTAGCGTGTGGGATGAAGAGAAAGAAGCAGGGTTTGCATTATCTACCTTTCTAAATTACCAGTCGATATCTAAAGCATATGGTGATAGAGCCGCACCTAAAGCCATACCATCAAACAGGGTTAGGAATCTAGCAAAACAAATTAGTCTCAAAGGTAAAACTAAAAAAGATAAAGCTCGTATTCTGTACGATTGGGTTGCAACAAATATTTCTTATGCCGGTAACTGTATTGGCACCGGAGCTGTTGTCCCCCACGATACAGACTTTATTCTTGATAATAAAATGGGAGATTGCAAGGACCATGCAACCTTATTGCAATCACTTTATACGGCCATAGGGATAGAAAGCACTCAAGCTCTCATCAATTCAGGTGCTCGTTACTCTTTGCCTGAAGTCCCTATGGTGACATCTGTTAATCATGTTATCAACTACATTCCTGAGTGGAATAAATTTGTAGATTCTACAAGTTCTTCCACTCCTTTCGACCTATTACCTTTCTCTGTATCAGATAAACCTGTCTTATTAGTTGATAATTTCAAACTAAATCTCAAAACACCAGCAACACAAGTCGGTGATAACTATCAAGAAGTTGATTCAACAATGAAAGTTCAACCTGATGGTTCTGTATCGGGAGATATTCATTTGAAGCTTAAAGGTCTACCCGCTGCAAGTTCAAGGTCTGCATGGCGGTATACAACGGAAAAACAACAGGAGCAATGGATAGAAACCATGTTTAGTTCCACAAATAAAGTTGGTTTTGCAACCATGGAAAAAGATGACCCTACACCTTTATTACCAGAATTTAACTATTCATTCGAATTCAACAAACCTGAATTTATTTTATCTAAAGGTGCAGGTGGGTTTTATATTGGCACCTTAATCAACACATCACTTTCTATCTATTCTTTTCTAAATTATTCGATGGAAGATATTTCAGACTATGATGTTGCTTGTAGCAATGGTTACTCTATTGAACGATTAACTTATGAATTTCCTGAAACGATGAAAATATTAGCTAAGCCTGCTGATTTTGAGATTAAAGAAAATTACATCTATTTTAAAGCGACCTATGAGCTACAAGCGAACAAATTAAAAGTCGCTAGAGAGCTAAATGATGAGACCCCTGGAAATGTATGTTCAGCTGAAACAATGAATAAACAACGTCAAACATTAATCAAAATTGCTGATAATCTGAAATCACAACTTATCTATCAGCATTAATTACGTCGAATGATTAACATAAAAAAGTGTTATCTATGATGAGGATAGTGCTAAATATTAAGTCACATTCTTTATTAACAGCCTCATCACTGCGGTGAGGCTGTCTTTATTTTAACCATAAAATCTTAGTAACTATTCATCATTTCATGTTATTTTGAAGACAGTAATGGATTACTTAGGAAACAGTCAGGATGAACTTCAAAAATAGCGCCCTATTAATATGCTTGTTTAGCATCTTTTTATTCTTTCAAGCTAATGCCTATGCAGAAAACACCTTTACTCAAAGGGAACTCCTACTTTCCCATCAATTCTCCAGTCTAGAAAACAATCTCGCGTTAACTAATGATAATTATTTAAACGGCAGTCTCTCGCTTAATGACTATTATGCAGTCACAAGAATGTTTTGGCTTAAGCGTGACGTTTCTGACCCAGCGCTTTTCAACGCATTAAAAAGTTGGTTAAAAGCGAAGCCTGACTCTGCTTATGCTCATGTTCTAATGGGGGTTTACTGGTCAGATAAAGCGCACCAAGCACGTGGAGGAAAATGGGCTAAAGATACCGCTGATTCAAAAATAAGCACCATGAACAAATACTTCATCACGTCATGGGATTACTTACAAAAAGGCTTACAGCTGAATCCAGCAATACTACAAGCATATGTAACTCAACTATCAATCACAAGAACGTCCTCTCACTTTGGTTCTCCACAACAATTGATGCAGAAAAGTATACCTGCTGCAATGAAACACAAAATTGAAGTATGGGACACATTATTACAAACATCTATTCCACGTTGGGGTGGTAGTTATCAGCGAATGGACTACATCATCGATCAAGAAATCCCTGTTTTTATACCCAATTTATCAGATGTAGAACGACAAATACTTAATGACACTATTACCTATGATCGTGTTGATACAATGGCTCGTAATGATAAAAACAAAATGGCATTAAAACTGGCAACCAAAAGTATCGACAAGAAAACACAGAATGCAGCTATCTACACCGTTGCTGCTAAAGTTGCATATAAACTGAATGATTTTAAAACCTGTTATGACTATGCCGGAATAGCAGTACGAGATCGCCCATGGTCTGCGTCATCATGGAAAAAGAGAGGGCTCTGTGCCATAAAGTTACAACACTGGCAGCAAGCCAATGAAGCATTTCGCTATACCGTATTTATTAAAGGGATAAACAAGTATGACTTGTTTAATTTGGGTATGACATATATGTATCTCGAGCAATTTGATAAAGCCTATGCTTCTTTTAAAAAAGCAGATGAGCTTGACCCTGAGTACGTAAAATATACAGACATGTACACGAGCTATATTGAAAAAGAAAAAACTGACCAAATGGGACTAGAAGGTACAGATATCTACAAAATGATTGGTACTCTCTGATTAAACAATATCGATCACCAATCTAACTAAGCCGTACAAGGTTAAAAAACCTACTATAAAAATAACGGCAGCCAAATAAAATAACGGCTTTTTCCATTGTTCACTGGTCTCATCAAAACTTTCTTTGGGTGGTTTTTCTCTGACATCTATATACGTAAAAGGAAGCTCATATTCATTATCAATCTCAATGTCTTCCAGGATAAGTTGATGACGACCTTCCTCATCCTGCTCACTGATTCGTGTCATCTCTTCTACCAATCTCTTTAAACTTGCTCTTGATGTATATAGGACTCCCGCACAGTCACCTGTTTCATCTTCATAGTCAAGGTCGTACCAATACTCTTTAGCCATGATTAAAATCCTTTTTCTCAATAAAAATAGTTCTACTTAAATTTCAATTGTTTTCCTAACTCTTTCGAGCATGTCTTTTGTCTCGTTAATATTACAGACAAAGGGTTCAGCCATAATTAATTCAACATGACTAGGAATAAAAGGCGCCAGTGCTTCTTTTCCTTCACCACCCACACCATTAATTCTCACAGGATAAATTGGGGCATTAGTCCAAGCGGAAAGTCGAACAGCGCCTCTTTTTAATTGTCTTGGAGGATCAGAATCTAAGTGAATCTTGCCATGAGGAAAAAGTGCCAAGACCTCACCTGCTTCTAATGCTCTCAGGGCTTGCCGTAATGCTAGTTCAGGTTTGCCACTTCTGTCGACAGGTATACAGCCAGACGCCTTAAATAACCAATGTAATACTGGTCGTTCATACTGCTCTCTAGCAATCAAAAAACGTAATGGTCTGCGACAAGCAGCGAGTAATAAAAAAGGGTCTAGGCCAGAAACATGATTAGCAACTACAATCGCTGCCCCCGTCTCAGGTAGAGGGATTTTTGTATCAGGCAAGTGATGATGGTATTTGCATAATAGCCGACCGATGCCATCAATCCAATTAATAGCCCATCCACCCCAGTCTACTTCTGATGCTTTAATTCCAATGTAGGCAAGCCAGCAACAAACAATCAAAATTAAAATAATGGCGATAAGCCATGCCATTATTTATTCCTCGAAAGCTGATGGGTCACCTAAACCAACCCGCATCACTTCAGGCATATCATCAATAAACTCAATAACTGTTGTTGGTTCTGCACACCCAAAACCACCATCAATCACTAAATCAACCTGCTTATTTAAACGATCAACAATATCTTCAGGATCGGTCATCGGGAATTCATCATCAGGCATGATCAAAGTCGAACTCATCAAGGGTTCATTAAGCTCTTCCAATAGTGCGAGTGCAATTAGATTATCAGGAATGCGTAAACCAATTGTTTTACGTTTTGCATGTTGTAAGCGGCGCGGTACTTCTTTAGTCGCGGGTAAAACAAAGGTATATGCACCTGGCGTATGAGACTTAATTGCACGATACACACTATTATTCACTTTGGCATAAGTAGATAGTTCTGATAAATCTCGACACACTAAGGTGAAGTTATGGTCATCATCTAAATCACGAATTCGACGGATCCTATCCATCGCATTTTTATCACCGATATGGCAGCCCAACGCATAACCCGAGTCAGTAGGATAGGCGACCAATCCGCCTTTACGAATAATGTCACAAGCTTGTGCGATCAAACGCTTTTGAGGATTTTCAGGGTGGATATGGAAAAACTGACTCATTCGAGGACCTTACTTAAAAATTCATGGATTTGAGGGACCTTTATACTTAAATCATATAAAAGTGCAATTACAAAAGAATAAGATAATAACTTACCTATCATTCTTAACCAAAAAGGAAATGGTTTTTTAACCTTATCTTTCTGTGAAATCAGTGTGGCTGCTTGCCAATTTAGACCTAAAGCATCCATCATTTTCTGCCTAATATCATTGGCATAACGCTGTCCTTCTAGACTATCTCCAACCTCCATATCATTGCCATCTTTCATTATTAATTTCAGGCGATACCAAACTCTTTGGGTTCTTCCGTCACCTGAAGAAGCATTGTGTTCTACAGTAATATCAACAATGTCATTGGCATCGGTAAACTCTTCGAATAAAAAACCAAATACTCTCTGCTTTTTGCGTATTCCCATCAAACTCACTTCAATCGTCTGACTATTAGCGAGTAATAAAATACCTAACAAACAAAAGATAAATGCAATAAATCCTACATACCCCGCCATTAGCCCTGCTGTTACCGGTAAAAAATCT
>ENA-ORXI01001570-ORXI01001570.1-sediment-metagenome-genome-assembly--contig:-NODE-1570-length-17543-cov-4.199416_pt1 | contig 17543 bp, 17 predicted proteins | sample MGYA00237861_ERZ511468 | MGnify/ENA primary metagenome ERZ511468 (study PRJEB26299, sample SAMN06266213) | sediment metagenome | isolation source: Hudson Canyon methane seep mesocosm | place... | reverse complement strand
GAGGCCGAAGGTGCTTCGTTGGAAGCGAAGTTTAGTGAAAACTAACGAGGGTTCGAATCCCTTCCTCTCTGCCATTATGAACTCCTATATTATCGACTCTTCAAGTTTTATAATCCAAAAAATACTTTTTGTGTATAACTTTTACCTAAGACTTCTTTATTAGTATAATTAGAATTTTTCTATATTTACAATTGATATAGTATTTTGCATAAGCAATTTTTAAAAACCAATATCTCAAATTAGTTAAAATTTCATAAAAGATATTGTGGCGTCTTATCTATCCAGACCTTCAATTTTTACCACCATTTTGACACAAATTTTAAGTAAAATTAATTGTTATCAAGTTTACTTAAAGGAGGAAATTATGGGAAAGTTACTAATTAGTATACTCTTACTTCTGGGTGTGACTTTTGCAAGTGGTGATGCTGTTGAGCAAAGTTCGCAATTAAATTATGGTGGGCAACTATATGACAAATGGTTTGAAGTTATGCCTGATGCAAAAAAAACCACAACAACACATCCTTCATATCAAGGGGATAACAGAAAAGGTAATACCACATGGAGATGTAAAGAGTGTCATGGATGGGATTACAAAGGGGCAAGTGGTGCGTATTCAAAAGGGAGTCATTACTCTGGAATTAAAGGAATTCAAGATTATTCGGGCAAAAGTTTAAGCCAGATAGTTAAGGTACTTACAAACGATACACACGCGTATGAAGATATTCTTAGCATAAAAGAAATAGATGCTCTTTCCGTATTTGTATCAATAGGACAAGTTGATTCAACGAGTTTTATCAATATGAAAACAAAAAAGGTCGCAGGGGATAAAATCCACGGAGCAAAACTTTATAATGCAATTTGTGCAGGTTGTCACGGGAAAGATGGCAAAATGTATAATTTTAAAAAGTTACCAAAAGAGGTTTATGTAGGAGACGTTTCAAGAGATAATCCTTGGGAAATATTACATAAAATAAGATTTGGTCATCCTGGTTCTGCAATGACATCACTATTTGTTTTGCCACAGCAATATCAAATTGATATTTTGGCTTACATTCAAGACTTAAAATAAGAAATAGCCATCAATTGATGGCTATTTCTAAGCTACAAGTATCTAGTGATTAGATGTTGTTGTTAAACTTATATGATATTAGGGCTAATTATTATCTAAGTAACATCTCGTTCTACTCTTAAACCATAACAGCCATAAGCTGTGAATCTGGCCAATACAAAGTCCGTATTTACATTTTCGAAAAATTGAGATAAATCTCGTAAAGATTCCTCTTTTACAACAACTTTTGCATCAATAATTTCTTCTTTATTATTATAAACTCTAAAAACAAAGCTTTTAGGCAAATAGTCATAATGTGAATTTCCAATGATTGGCAACTCAGAATAATTGACATTTTCATTTGATTTATTAGCAAGTACAAAAACTGGACCATATTCTTTATAAGGGCTGCTTTGATTAAAAGGAGAATAACTTGCAAGGATTAATGGTTCACCAGCTTTAGCACGTCTTAAAACATCTCTACAAGGCTCTCCCCCTTTAGCAGTAACATAAACTACTTTTTGGTTCAAATCGTCAATGCCTCGTGTTCTTACCTTCTCCAAGAAATCTTCTTTTATAGCTTTAATTTTAAATTTCATACTGTTCCTTATAATTATCTATATGAAACTTTAACATTTATATAAAAATAGCACAATCCAAATATTGCTATAGTAAAGAGCACAAGCTATTAATAGTTTTGATTTATATTATTAAAAAAAGGTATTTTAAAATTTTTTGCCCAAATAAACTTCTAAATCCTCTTTTTTTAGAGGTTTAGAAAAATAATAACCCTGAAATAAATCACAACCATAATTTTGTAGTAATTCTTTTTGTTCAATAGTTTCAACTCCTTCTGCTAAGACCACCATATTTAATCTTTTTCCTATAGAAATAATATTTTCTACCATACTTAAAGAATCATCATCTATTAAGATATCATCCACAAAAGTTTTATCTATTTTTAATTCGTCAATGGGTAACTGTTTTAGCAAACTTAAAGATGAATACCCTGTACCAAAATCATCTAAAGAGACCTTTATATCTTGTTGTTTTAATTTATTTAATAAACTAACTATAAAATCTACATCATCAATAAAAACATTTTCAGTAACTTCTAGCGTTAATTTTATTTTATCAAAATCATATTTTTCAATATCAATTAATAGGTTTTCATAAAAATCTTTTTCTATAAACTGTTTTACTGAAATATTAATAGATAGTTGAAAATTAATTTGAAGCTTTTGTTGAAGCTTTTGTATTTCACTAAGTGATTCTTTTATAATAAATTTTCCCAAATCACCCATCATACCCGAGTTTTCTGCAATACCTATAAATACATCAGGAGCTATAAATCCAAGTTTATTATTGTCCCATCGAACAAGAGCTTCTACACCATAAAGAGTGCCATTTCTATTTATTTGAGGTTGATACATCATATAAATTTCATTATTTTCTAATGCATTTTTTAATTCATTTTCAATCAAGGATTGTTTCAAATATTTGTGTTTTATTGAATCTTCAAAAATAGAGTAAGTATTTTTTTCTTTTTTTGCTTCAGACAGAGCAATATCTGCATATCTTTTAATATCGTCAAAATTATCCGCATCCTCTGGAAATTGTGAAATACCAATACTCGCACCCAACCTAAACTGGTATTGTCCCAAATGGTAAGGCTGTGATAATTCTTTAATGATATTTGCAGATATATCTTTGATTTTTACTTTGTCTGTTACATTAGTGATAAAAAAGAATTCATCCCCGCTATATCTTACAATTGAATCATTATCTTTTCTAAAACTTACGAGTCTGTTGCTAACCTCTTTTAATAACTTATCTCCAAAATCATGACCAAAGTTATCATTAACACTTTTAAAGTTATCCATATCTATAAATAAAAGACTAAATGGTTTATTTGAATCTAAGGTTCTAAACTCATTTTTTAAATACAACCTGTTGCTTAAATTTGTTAAGTAATCATGGGTTGCTTGATGATAAAGAGCTTCTTGTTTCTGCTTTTCATACCCATCAATATATCTAAACAAGTAATAAATAATTATACTAACTAATATAAATATCAATACTAACACACTACTAATAGAGTAAACATTCTTCATAATTAGAGTGTATGGCAAGTAACTAACTACCCATATGTCGTATCGTTCTAGATATTGGAAACTTTCAAGTATTTCACTTTTATTTTTATAACGATTTGTCATTATCGTTGTAACTTTTTTATTCTCTTTTATTTTTTTCAAAGTTGTATTATATTTTTTTTCAATTTTTCTAATTGTTGCTTCAATATATGTTTTGGGTATTGGGTTATCATAAATACTCAAATTTGATTTTGTTCGTTGACTTGTTAATTGATAATAATAATCTAAATTCCGAAATAAAAAAACTTCATTTTTTGTATTCTTTAAAAAAGAAAAGGTTTTGTTTACATGAATTCCAGCTGTCATTACGGCAACTGTTTCACCAGTATTATTCCTTATAGCTTTTCTTATAGGTATTATTAGGGTATCTAATGTTTTATGATAGTAGGTTCTTCCAATAACCATAATATCACTATTTAATGCGAGTGCAAAGGAATCTCTTGTTTCTTCTTTATTCAATAAATTTGGCAATTTCTTAATATTTTTCAAATTGCTACTAGTGATATATAATTGGCCATTAGGTTTAGCCAAACCAAAGGCAATAATTGAAGAGTTTAATTTTAATACATTATCTAAAATAGGTCTCGCTTTGTTTAGAGTTTGATAACTATTATCTAGTGTTAATTGAATACCTAAAATATCTAATACAGATTCATATTGTAAAAATATAGAATTTAAAGAACTGGATGTGACTTTTACAATATTTTCCTGTTCTAATTGTAATTCTTTTTCTATTTGAAAAAAAACCTTATATACAATTGAAGATAATATAATTACTCCAACAAAAGCTATTATATAGAATAATGACCAAATATTTTTTTTCAAAATTGCCATATTTTAACCTTAATTAATCAGTATTTTTTTAATACTATTTCTACTCCACTATTTTAAACTCTTTTTTCATATTTGAAAGTAATGTCATTACATGTCTTTTTTCTTCAGTATCTGGCATCTCTTGCTCTTCAAGTTTGAAAATATTTTTATGAAATCTTTTAAAAAAATCTAAAGTAGTTTTATGTTTTTCATGTAAGTTATTGACATATGAATTATGGCTTAACAAATAACAAATAAGTTCTTTATTTCCCAAAAAAGCGGCATAATTAATTGGAATGACTCCCAATTTATCGGGGACATTTATAAGCTCTTTTCTAGCACCAATGACATATTTCACTTTTTCAATGTCATTGGCCCAAATAGCATTATGTAACAGTGTTCTTCCTTTTTTATCAATAACATCAATAGCACCACCTGCATTTACAATATTTTTTGTAATTAGTAAGGATTTGTTAAGAAGTGTGTTATGTACTATTGTAGCACCTAATTCATCTCTTCTGTTTAAGTCAATTCCAAACTTAACAATATTTTTTATAATTTTTATTGTCGTTAGTTCATCAATATTGTGTTCATCTACAAACTCTAAGTAATATTGTAAAATATTTTTATTATTTCCGTTAGTTTGGTTTATATCTGCACCTGCTTTAAAAAGTAAATCTGCAAGATAATTGTTTTCCGTAAAAACCAAGATAAAAAAGTATGGATTTCCTTGTGAATTAAACACATTATAATCCACCATTTTTTTAGAAATCAATAATTCATAAATATTTCGTATGCAGTCATCTTCATTAAATTTAGAGAGATCTTCATCCAATTTGTTCTCAATTTGAGTTACCGCAGTTTCCTCTTTTTTAAGATTTTCTTGATTAATGTAGATTAATATATATATGATTTTTTCAATAATAGATATCCCATTTGAATCTTTTATATTTGGATTTGCATTACTTGAAAGAAGTAAACAAACCATATCAAAGTATTCATTGCTTCCTTTCATAACTGCAAGAGCTAGAGGTGTTATATCATTTTTATTTTGCACATTTATATCAGCACTTTTTTCAATAAGTAACTCAACTGTTTCAATATCATTTTTATCTACGGATAATAAAATAGCATTGTTACCTTCATTGTTTTTTTCATTTATATCAACACCACTATCTATAAAACTCGAAATTAAATTACTTAAAAAACTTTTTTGGCTGTATTGAGATAATGGCTTATTGAGATTACTAAGAAAACCTGTAAGAAGGTTATTTCCATCTAAATCTTTTTGATCTAATGCATCTTTTGCTTTTAAGGCTATATTGATTAGTTTTGTTAAATGTTTAATATCAAGTTCACTGCTTGATTTCTCAACACGTTCAGATAAGTAAAAGATGATATTTTTATCATCTAAATCTTGTAGGGTTGGTGGTACTTTTTTTTCTAATAAAAATTCTATCAAATTTAAATCACCATCTTTTACAAAGTGAAGCAGCGATTCTCTTTTTTTATCTTGTATATCTAAGGGTGCATTTTCAGTTTCAAAAATAAGATTCATTGTATCTTTATCTCCACTTGAAATCGCATCAAAAAGTATATTTTTTCCATATTCATCTAGTGAAAAAGGTTTTCTAATTTTTTTTATTACCCTATTAAAAAGTGCTATATCACCATTTATTACGATATCTTGCAATACCATTCTTCCATGAGAGTTTTTATAGTTAAAATCAATATTGTGCTCTTCTAATAAATAGTAAATTTTATTTGAAATAGGAGAGTGAATAAAATAAAAAAATGCGGGCAAATTATAATCATCTTCAGTATATGGATTAGCATGATTTTGCAATAACCATTGAACAGCTAAAAGATTGTTACTTCTAATTATTTTATGTAAGAGTGTGGTTTTTTTTACTTCATCAATGTATGCATTAATTTTCACATTTGGTGAAGCAATGATTTTATTCAACTTTTTAACATCAAGCTTTGTTTTTGCTAATTCTTCAATAAGATTGCTGTTGTCGTATTTTTGCCCTAATTTGCTCAACATATTATATCCCTAGTAAAATAAATACAGTATACAATTAATTCTATAAAAACTACACTGCCATTTTTTTGAGTTTAACGACATGTTAATTTTTCGTTAACCTTTTATTATTCACTCATTAATCTTCACCTATTATAATTACAACATCGATAAGTTATATTGCGAACTTGATAACTTATTAATTATGTAGTTTTTGCGAATTAAACTACACACTCCGACTTCTTTTTGAAATAAAATTATGAAAGCATCTTATTAAAGGTGCTTTTTTTTAGCTAATTTTAACCAATTTTCGTATCATTAAGTAACATTTAATATAATCAACTCTTATGAAAAAATGGCCAAAAGATCGATATAATGCACTCTACAGACAGTAATCTATTTTTGAAGAAAATTTTCTCATAATGTAAAATTAGCTATAATTTTTCAAATTTAGATTGAGGATACAATATGAGTACAATTACAGAAAATGACATTAAACAAAGTGTTGCCGATGCAATTCAATATATTTCTTACTATCATCCAGAAGATTTTGTTAAAGGAATGGTTGAGGCATATGAAAAAGAGGAAGGTGAAGCTGCTAAAAATGCAATTGGGCAGATTTTAATCAACTCTAAAATGTGTGCTATGGGGCACAGACCACTTTGTCAAGATACTGGAAGTGTAAATGTATTTATCAAAGTTGGTTTAAATGCAAATTTAGAACTAACTAAAGAATTAGAAGATATTATCAATGAAGGTGTTGCATTAGGATATAAAGACCCAACAAATACACTAAGATACTCAATCGTAGAAGACCCAGCAGGGAAAAGAACAAATACTAAAAATAATACACCAGCAGTAATCCATATGAGCGTTAATAACTCTGATACTATTGATATCACAGTTGCAGCAAAAGGTGGAGGAAGTGAAAATAAATCTAAATTTGCAGTATTAAATCCTAGTGATTCAGTTTATGATTGGGTTATGGAAAATGCAAGAAATATGGGTGCTGGATGGTGTCCTCCTGGAATCATAGGAATTGGTATTGGTGGGAACCCTGAAAAATCAATGCTTCTTGCAAAAGAATCATTAATGGGTCAAGTTGACATTCATGAATTAAAGGAAAGAGGAGCGAAAAATGCTCTTGAAGAACTTCGATTAAAATTATATGAAGATATAAACAAAATAGGAACAGGAGCTCAAGGTCTTGGAGGTCTTACAACTGTACTTGATGTTAAAATTCTGGATTACCCATGTCATGCGGCATCTCTTCCAGTTGCGATGATTCCAAATTGTGCAGCAACAAGACATATTCACTTTGAATTAAAAGGTGATGGACCAGCAGTATTTAAAAAACCTGATTTAGACCTTTGGCCAGATATTGAACTTCCAATGGATACAATCAAAAGAGTAAATATTGAAGATTTAACAAAAGAAAACTTATCACAGTTTAAATCTGGAGATACATTACTATTATCTGGAAAAATTTTAACAGCTCGTGATGCAGCACATAAAAGAATTGTTGAATACAAAAATGCAGGAAAAGCTCTTCCAAATGGTGTAGATTTAAAAGACAGATTTATTTACTACGTTGGGCCAGTTGATCCTGTAGGAAAAGAAGCAGTGGGACCAGCAGGTCCAACAACATCTACTAGAATGGATAAGTTTACTCAAGATATGATGGAAATTGGAATCATGGGAATGATTGGAAAAGCTGAGCGAAAACAGCCAACTATTGATTTAATTAAAAAGTATAAATCTACTTATTTAATTGCAACAGGGGGAGCAGCATATTTGATCTCTCAATCAATTAAAGAAGCTAAAATTGTAGCTTTTGAAGATATGGGAATGGAAGCTATATATGAATTTGAAATCAAAGATATGCCTGTAACAGTGGCAGTTGATACAAATGGTGAATCAATTCATACAACTGGGCCAGCTAAGTTCAGAACTATCTAATTTAATTTACAAGGGCGAAAGCCCTTGTAATTAATCTTTTTTTAAAACAACCTTCACAGAAACATTTTCCTATAATTTTACAAAGACATTGGATATTTCAGAGTTAGTTTTATTGTTGATATCAATTATCAAAATTAGTTGATATACGATATACTAGTTTCTTATAAAAAAGGAAATAAAATGCACTACAGAATAGAAAAAGATACTATGGGAGAAATAAAAGTACCCAACGACAAATACTGGGGTGCTCAAACACAAAGAAGCATAGAAAACTTTCCAATTGGTGATGAAAAAATGCCAAAAGAAGTGATAATGGGTTTTGCATATTTAAAAAAAGCTTGTGCTGTGGTTAATAATAAACTGCAAAGATTAGATGATACCAAAACCAATGCCATTTCAAAAGCTTGTGATGAAGTAATTGATTTAAAACTTGAGGGAAATTTTCCACTTGTTGTTTGGCAGACAGGTTCTGGAACACAATCAAATATGAATATAAATGAAGTAGTTGCAAACAGAGCAAGTGAAATATTAGGCAAAGACTTTAGAGTTAGTAAACCAATACATCCAAATGATGATGTAAACAAAGGTCAAAGCTCAAATGATACCTATCCAACTGCAATGAGAATAGCTTTTGTTTTAGAGCTTCAAAAGCAGTTAATCCCTTCTATCAAACTTCTAAAAGGTACCTTTGAAAAAAAATCAAAAGAATTTAGTGATATAGTAAAAATAGGACGTACTCACCTTCAAGATGCAACACCTTTAACTTTAGGACAAGAGTTATCAGCTTATGTTGATATGTTAGATAAAGCGTTAATGCAACTAGATGACAGTTTAAAATACATAACTGAATTGGCCATTGGGGGAACAGCTGTTGGAACAGGTCTTAACTCTCATCCTGAATTCTCAACTATGGTTAGTTTGCAATTAAATGAACTTACAAGTACTAAATACAAGTTTGTATCTCATCCTAACAAATTCCATGCATTAACCGCACATGATGGAGAAGTTGTTCTAAGTGGTGTATTAAACGCTCTTGCTGCAAACTTAATGAAAATAGCAAATGATATAAGATGGCTTAGTTCAGGGCCTAGATGTGGGATTGCCGAGCTTAATATTCCTGCAAATGAGCCAGGTAGTTCAATTATGCCAGGAAAAGTAAATCCAACTCAAAGTGAAGCCATGACTATGGTTGCAGTTCAAGTCATGGGAAATCATACAGCAGTATCAATAGCAGCATCACAAGGAAACTTTGAATTAAATGTTTTTAAGCCTGTAATTGCCTATAATATTTTACAATCCATTAGATTATTAAGTGATACCATGAAAGCCTTTAATAATAAGTGTGCCATAGGAATTGAACCAAATATCCAAAATATCAATAAATTTCTAAATGACTCACTGATGTTAGTAACTGCACTTAATCCTCATATAGGGTATGAAAATGCAGCAAAAATTGCAAAAATGGCACACAAAAATGGCACAACACTAAAAGAAGAAGCTGTTAGATTAGGTTTTTTGACAAATGAAGAATTTGATGAAAAAGTTAAACCAGAAGAAATGACCAGTCCAAAATAATAGTTTGTAGGAGAAATCCTACAAACTTGAAAAAGATTTAGTACTTTTTTTTAAATATAGGTAAAACAAATTTAAAAAAAACAAATGCTAAAACTAAAATTACAAATAGTGCAGACATAAAAACTTCCATGATTATCCTTTTATATTTTCCAATTTAAACATATCCCAAATTTTTTGCGCTTTCAAAAAACCATTTTTAATAGCTTTTCTTGCCCAATATTTTGTTACAACTAAATCTTTTTGCACACCTGTGGCATTAATATACATCACAGCTAAATTATATTGTGCTTTTGCATTATTTTTCTTTGCCGCTTTTTCAAAATACTCCAACGCCTTTTTATAATCTTGTTTTATAAATTCACCACTTTCATAAAATACTCCCAGATTATATAACGCTTTTGCATTTCCATTTTTTGCTGATTTTTTATACCAACGAATAGCCTCTTTTTTATCAATCTTAATATTATTTAAACCATTTGAATAAATAGTTCCCAGAGAAAACTGTGCTTTTGATGAGCCTTTTTCCGCTTTATCTTTAAGTTTTTCAAATTTTGATTTTTTTTGTATCTTTGCTTCAATAATTTCATTTGAGCTGTTATCACTTGTTAACATAAGGGTTTTCATTTCACCAATAAATTGTTTATAGACTTCTTCTTTTTTATTCATCTCTTTTTGAAGTTCTTTTGTTAATCGTTCAACTTCTTTTTGAAGTCTTTTTTCTCTTTTGTATGCTTTTTTTATTTCTGCTTTGAAAAATTCAAAATCTTTATTTGCTGACATTTTGTACCTTTTTTATTTTAAGAGATGGTTTTATTATCAATTATATACTATTTTTTAAAATTTATCTAAATTTATCGCTTCTCTTATGTTTATTTTAACCTTAATTTTGATAATATTTCACCTCTTTAAAGAAAAGCATTGAGAACACATTGTGTTTTGACTGCTCTTCTTTAGACCCTTACAATTATTATTTGAGACAACGCCCCAGGATGGGAACATAGCAAGGCACCTCACTTATTAGTGTGTTTGGGTATCTGGAGAAGGGTGCTAATAGCACCTTTTTTTATGCACTTTTTTCTAAAAATCTATATCAAATCTGAATAATCACAATCGTAAATCATTAATTCTTTAGTTTTTTTATCAAAAATAAATCTTTTATCTCTGTTTTTTATACTGTTTAAAATCAAATGTTTAATTTGTATATCACTTTTATTATTTTTTTTCATCAAAATAAAAAAATCTTTTATACTCATAAAGCTAAATTCGGGTTTATATGTATCGAGTTGTTTATTTTGTGTTTTATAAATTGAACGCATCTCATTAAAAGCACTTTGAAGCAGTTTAATTTCAGAGTTAAATACTTTCACTATTCTTTTCTGATTTTTTTCAAGTCTTCTAATTTCATCTTTGTATTGTGATTTCATCCAAGACATTGATTCTTTTAAAAGCAAAATTTGTTCATCTTTTACTTCTAGAATTTTATTTGTATCTGAAGTTGATGTTTCTTCTTTTTTAGTTTGTTCTTGCAGGTAATCAGAAATATATACGTAGGTTTTTCCGCCACGTTTTAAGGATTTCAGTTGATTGTTTTTAATTCTGTAGTGAATACCTTGTAAGGAGAGGCCAAGTATTTGTGCTGCTTGACTTGTGGTTACTAATCTCTCCAATACAATACCCTTTATTTCTTGAATTTAGCGCTATCAATTTCAATTACAGTGTGCACATTTCCTCTTGGTTTGTAATCTGCGATTACCTTCATCCATTTTGGTTCTAATCTGTTGTATAACGTATCAAAAATTTCATTTGCAGAGTTTTCATGTGAAACATGTCTGTTCATAAATGAATTAATATATATTTTAATGGCTTTTAATTCTACAACCCATTTATTAGGAGTATACTCTAAGTAAATTGTTGCAAAATCAGGATATCCACTTCTTGGACATTTACACATAAACTCTGGAAGTTCAATTTTTATCACATACTCTTTTTCATGTTCATTTGGCCAATAATGTTCATCTAAAGATATATCAAAATTTGCTATTTCTTGTTCGCCATATTTCATTAAGTTATTACCTTTTATATTTATCTTGTACCATATTAGTTATATGGATAAGCTATTATTTTAGCACAATTTTACTTATACAAAAAAATTTATTTGTTTTAAAATTATTTTAAACTTGAATTAAAACCTAATTTCTAGTACAATATGCCCCTTAAGCAAATAAAAACTGACTATATTTTTTTTAAATTTATAATTTAGTGTATTAAAGTTACATATTTGTTATAGTAAAATTACAAGTGGGAAGAAAAAATGAATATAATATATGATATTGCGATTATTGGTGGTGGTCCAGGCGGAATTGGTACGGCTATTGAAGCAGCTGTTCATGGGGTTGAAAATATTTTATTGATTGACAAAGCAGACAATCACTCAAGTACAATTAGGAAATTTTATAAAGACAATAAAAGAGTTGATAAAGATTGGAAAGGTCAAACCATAAATATTGAAGGGAATATTCCTTTTATGGATGGGACAAAAGAGTCTACCCTTGATTTTTTTGATCAACTTTTAGATGAAGAAAAAATTGATACTGCTTTTAACACGGAAGTTGAAAGTATCATAAGAAGCGAAAAAGATGACCTATTTTTAATTACAACAGGTACTCAAAGTTTTAGAGCAAGAGGAGTGGTTGTTACTATTGGGAAAATGGGAAAACCAAATAAACCTTCGTATAAAGTTCCTCCATCAATCAAAGAGTATGTAAATTATAATCTTGATAAATGTAGTGAAGGTGAAAAAGTATTAGTCGTAGGTGGTGGGAACTCTGCGTCTGAATATGCATATGAACTAGCAGATGAAAAAAATACAGTAACTTTAGTATATAGAAAAGAAGAATTTAGTCGTTTAAATCCAGATAATGAAGACATTCTTAAAGCATATAATGGTCAAGAAAAATTGCGACTTCGGATGAATACCGATATAGATAGCTTAGAAAACTGTTCTGGAAAAGTAAAAGTAAATTTCAATGATGGTTACTTCACTATTTATGACAGAATTATTTATGCAATAGGAGGAACTGCTCCCGTTGATTTTCTTAAGAAATGTGGTATTGAAGTTGACGAAAAAGGAAAACCTATTTATGATGAGCATTATAGAACAAATATATCATGTATGTATGTTGCAGGAGATATTGCCTTTAACACAGGTGGTTCAATAGCAGCAGCACTTAATCATGGTTACCATATAGTAAACTCTTTTATGAGAAGAAGTGGTAAAATATACTCTCACACAGAAAAAGTAGAAGAATTTTTTATAGAAAATCCTACTTTTAAACAATAATCTTTAAAACGGGAAAGATATCTCTTTCCCACTGACAATTATTCAAGGAAATTTTTATGTTAAAGGGAATTATTACTCTTTTGGTTTTTCAATTTTTAGGAGAATGTATTGCTATACTTTTTTCACTTATAGTTCCAGGTGCTGTAATTGGAATGATATTAATGTTGCTGTTTTTAATAATACGAAAAAAAAGTTTCAAATCTTTGGATACAGCAGTATTTTTACATTTAAGATATTTACCTATGATACTTATTCCAGCAGCCATGGGCGTAATAACCCAATTTGATATTATTTCAAAAGAGTTTTGGGCAATACTTATTTCTCTTGTATTTGGTACAATTATTGCTTTAGCGTTTAGTGCAAAATTTATGGATGTATTAACCAATCTAAGGCAAAAACTATGATGAATACACATGCATTATTTCAGTACATCATTTCAACACCTCTTACTTGGTTAATACTCACCCTACTTTCATTCAAAGTAGGCATAATTATTTATGAAAAAATGAATAAAAATAGCTTTTTTCAGCCTATAATTATTGCCTATGTACTCATTATTGGCCTTATTTTTATGTCCAATACAAAATACGAGGACTATTTTGAAAGTGTAAAAATTATTCACTTCTTTTTAGGACCAGCCACTGTTGCCCTAGCTTTGCCACTTTACAATAATTTAAAATATATAAAATCATTGTTTGTTCCTATCATGATAACGCTTTTTGCAGCAGGCACTTTTTCAATCGTAGTATCACTATATTTACTTTGGATTTTTGATGCAAAACTTTCAACCATTTTATCAATGGCCACAAAGTCTGTCACTGCACCAATTGCCATTATCACTTCTGAGCAAATTGGAGCTATTCCATCTCTAGCTGTTGGTTTTGTACTTATAACTGGTATCATTGGTGCACTGTTTGGAAATATGATTTTCAAAATTATGAAAATACAACACGAAACTTCAAAAGGATTTGCACTGGGACTAATATCCCATGCAATTGGAACAGCAAGAGCAATTGAAATCAGTGAAAAAGCAGCCGCTTTTTCTGCGCTTGCCATGGGATTAAGTGGTATTGTAATTGCTATTATTTTACCAATAGTTATAGTATATTTTAACTAAACATCCATGAATAAAACACTGTCATTTTTTTGGCTTTTTATACTCACAAGTTTAGCACTTATGTTTTTAAGTGCCAATTCAATTTTGGCAAAAGCAGCTTTAGTATCTTTATCTATAGATGCTTATTCCTTTACTTTTTATAGAATAGTTTCAGGAGCTATTACTTTAGTTATTTTACTTTATTTCAAACAAAAAAAATTACAGCTATCAAAAGAAAAAAACTGGTTAAGTTCTTTTGTTTTGTTTTTGTATGCTATTACTTTTTCATTTGCTTATTTAAATTTAGAAGCTGGACTTGGAACTCTTTTACTTTTTACGGTTGTGCAATTAAGTATGATAGTTATTGCTCTTTTTAAAAAAGAAAAAATTGGGCTTCAGAAATCTTTTGGTATTGTAATTGCTTTTATAGGATTAGTTTATCTTTTATTACCCAGTGAGAAATTTGAACTCTCTTTTTTACATACTTTTTTGATGATAATTGCTGGAATTTCTTGGGCTATTTATACATTTTTAGGCAAACAATCTTCAGATGCATTATTTAATACAACAGATAACTTTGTTAAAGCCTCATTGTTTGTTATATTGTTTTATGTTCTTTTTGTAGACAATACCTTCGTTAGCTTTCAAGGTATCGTACTCGCACTTGTATCAGGAAGTCTTACTTCAGCTATTGGATACACAATATGGTACCTTGTTTTACCCCAATTAAAAATTGTTACTGCAAGTATCATTCAACTCTTAGTCCCTATTATTGCAATATTTTGCAGTGTTCTACTTTTAAATGAAGAGCTTACTTCAACACTACTATTGTCAACGGCTATTATTTTAAGTGGAATACTTATTTCCACACTCAAAAAAAATACTAATAAGTAGCTATTTCAATTAAATTTTTATCTGGGTCTCTTATGTAAATGGAATTTATATCTCCACTGGCTCCTGTTCTTTTAACAGGGCCTTCTTCTATTGGTATATTTAATGATTTTACATGTTTAATAACTTCTTCTAATGAGGTTTCACTAATAAAACACAAATCTGCACTTCCTTCTTTTACGTTATAAGCTTTTGGTTCAAACTCATTTCCTACTTCATGCAGATTTATTTTCTGATTTCCAAACTTCAAAGATACCCTCTTGGCTTTAAAAATTTCTTTTTGCATTCCTAAAGTAGTCACATAAAATTCAACAGTTTCATTGATATTTTTCACAGTAAGCACTAAATGATCAAGTCGATTAATTTGCATTTTTAATCCTTTAATTTTACTTTTTTTAAATAATCACAAATTGAGGGTATATAATCTCTTCTACACACCATATGTGTATGTATATTTGCAACATTAACATCAAGTTTCACAATATGTAATTCATCTACGTATCCTAGTTTTTCAACAATACTAAGAGGTAAAAGTGTTTTACCCATTCCAGCTTTAACACATCCTAAAATTGTTTCGTATGAACCAAACTCTAAAACTTTATAATTAGTATTTCCTTGTTGTTTATAATATTCTTGAACAAATGCATCATATCTACATCCCTTTTTAAACAGCAACAATACATTTGGGGTTTCCCTATTTTTTGGCTCAACTATCACTATATTTTCTTCAAATTCATTTAAAATAACTAATTCTTCACTACGTGGATCACCACTTACAAATGCAATATCTACTTTATAATCAAGAATCATTTTTGTAACTTCATCGGTTGTACCTGTAAACAACTCCAGTTGCATTTTTGGATAATCTTGGTGTAAATTTAGTAAAAAAGGAACAATTCTAACCACTGCATTTGATTCAGTTGAACCAACTCTTAAACTGGTTTGTTCTTCTATATTGTGCATAAAGGAGATGGCCTGATCTGTTTTTTTAACAATTTCTACTGCATATTCAAAAAGCTTTTCTCCAACTTGAGTTAGAATAACCCCTTTTGGAATACGATGAAAAAGAGCATGACCAACATTTTTTTCCAATTGTTTTACTCTTGCAGTTACATTTGATTGGGCATATTGAAGCTCTCTAGCAGCTAAAGAAATACTTTTAACTTTTGCAACCGTTACAAAAACCTTTAGTAAATTAGAATCCATATCACTTTCCTTTATATCACACATCATGATTTATTATTTGACATAAGATAACTTTTAGTGATATTATACCTTATAATTTAAAAAAGGAGAAGCATGACAAAGATAAATTTGCTTGATAGAAATAACAATGCGGCTATTCTTCTTGCTGGAATATGTGCATTAATAATTGGAGTTGGAGTTGCTCGTTTTGTATTTACATCTCTTCTTCCTTTTATGTTAAATGATTTTTTGGAAATAACTTATGCAGGTATTTTAGCCTCTGCTAATTATATGGGATATCTGGGAGGCTCGATTTTTTCTGTTTTTCTTAAAGATATCAATGCCAAAGTAAAATTTTTTAGAATTGGAATCGTTTTTTGTGTATTAACAACCCTTATACTAGGTATTACTACCAATGAAACTATTTGGTTCATCTCTCGTATAATTGCAGGTTTTGGCGCAGCTATGGCTTTAGTTGTGGGTTCTGCAATAGTTATGAGTAAACTAAATATGAGTGATAAAACTAAAGCCATGGGAATTCATTTTAGTGGTATAGGATTTTCCATTTTAGTAACAGATTTGATTTCCAGATTTGTTTTAAGTAATGGGGGAACATGGAAAGATTCTTGGATTGCACTAACATTTTTTGGTGCAATTATTGCTGTATATTCAATTTATATTTTGTCTTTTGATCAAAAAATAAAACTGGACAGTGTGAAACATAAATTGGATAAATCTTTATTTTCAACTTTTGTAATTATATTAATTATTGCTTATTTTACAGAAGGTGTAGGAATGGTTGTTCAAGCAACTTTTTTACCTGATATTGTTAACTCTCTTGAAGGGCTAGAGGGTTATGGAAGTTTTACGTGGACTATTGTGGGACTTGCAGGAATTCCATCTTGTATCATTTGGATGAGACTAGCACATAAATATGGAAGTATAAATATTATTATGATTACCATGCTGTTACAAGTAGTTGGTATTTTAATACCAGCTATTACAAATAACATCTATTTAAATCTCTTTAGTGGTGTATTGTATGGAGGAACGTTTGTAGGTCTTGTTGCCCTTTTTATGAATTTAGGAGGTAAACTCGCAGGTTCACATCCAGTTGCACTTATGGGAGCTCTTACGACTGCTTATGGAATAGGTCAAGTTGCAGCTCCTTTATACAGTGTGTCCATGATAAGTTATTTTGGAAATTATACTAATGCTTTGTATTTAACCGCTTTAATCGTATTTAGTGGTGTAGTATTACTATTTTTTGGTAAAAAATTTCAAACAGAACACAGATAGATAAAAAATATTAGAATAAAAATTAATTAAAGGATAAAAATGAGTATAGGATTTATAGGGCTGGGAAATTTAGGAACAGCAATTTGTAAACGATTAAGTGATATTGGTGAAGAAGTTATTATATATAACAGAACAAAATCAAAAGTTGAAAATTTAGGTTA
>ENA-ORXI01001569-ORXI01001569.1-sediment-metagenome-genome-assembly--contig:-NODE-1569-length-17554-cov-9.134634_pt1 | contig 17554 bp, 15 predicted proteins | sample MGYA00237861_ERZ511468 | MGnify/ENA primary metagenome ERZ511468 (study PRJEB26299, sample SAMN06266213) | sediment metagenome | isolation source: Hudson Canyon methane seep mesocosm | place... | reverse complement strand
GACACATGCCGTTAAAAACAAGGCACTAACCAGTGAAAACTTTTTCATTATTTGTCTCCCACGTTCTAATTAAGCTTCATTTTACTCATCATCCAGGCAAGTTGCCAAAGTTAAGCGCATTACCGAGCATTAAAAACACATCTATTCGCATTTTTTCAAGCTCTATGAGTCATTATCGATTGGCAAAAAAGAAAACGTTTCCACCTCTTTCTCCATTTCATTCATATCGCTTTCCTATTCTACTTATTGTTGAATAATACTTACCAAAATAATGCCCAATTTCTTTCAATGTATTCCCCCTCGACAAATAGGCTTTAACTATTGCCAGATTATGGTCATTATATTCCATTGCTTAGGCAATTTTCTTTTTTGAAGGCGAGGCACATCATCCAAAGGTCTGTTTTGATAAATTTGCTCTTGTTTTTTGATTGACAAACACCTCTGAACCTAAAAACACCATGACATGTTAATCAGTGTTGAAAATTTTCCATATTTTTTAAAAAACAGCGTCCATTTTTACCAGCCTAACTTTGTATCTTATTGTTATTTCATGAAGACTAAATATAACGACTGGAAAATATTGAACGCTGATTGACAATGCACCGAGTTCAAAGACAACATTTTTTATCTAAAGTGGAAATACAGGTGAGGTTTTCTTGATTCTATTTCGTCTTATACAGTAAGCCATTAATAATAAGACTAATGGGAAAATCCATCCTCTTTTTGAGGTTTTTTGTAACTACAACTAAAATATACCAATAGTTAGGCTCAGTATGGATAGATTAAAGGCTGTAACAAACCACAAAATACATAAGCTTCCTCAAAAAATGTCAGAGTATGAATATATAGAAGAGGAGGTGCAGGCATATTTCCCCCAGCCTAAATATTTTCAAATCCATTTTCAGCATTGTCATGAAAATGCTAAAAAAGCTCAGCAGGAATTAGATACTTTAAAAAAACATGTTATTACTGTTGAAGAAAAACTAGAACAAATTATAAAAACGCTAGATCAATGTGTTAACAAAGATTAGCTTTGCGTTTAAAATTTAAAGCATCATTAAAGATCAACACACCTTATTTACTGAAGTTTCCCAGTTTTTAAAATGAGGCCCCTGTTATACATGTGGCTTTGTTATTTTAGCTGCTGTTGCCTAGAATATAGCAAACCCCAATTTAAATGGTTTCTCTCCATACGTTACGGCGAAAATAATTGGGAAACTTCAGCTTATTTATATAGAGGCTATAAAGCTATGATAATTTTTTGGCGAGGAATTCCTCGACAATTTTTCAGCACACTGTTGCTTACGGGGTTTAGTCTGACTGGCAATGCAACACACCTGGACTCCGCCACGCAAGTACAGCAACAAATCCATAATAAAGCAAACAGGTCTCAACAACAGGTTGAAAAACTGGATGACCAAACACGGGCTATGTTGTCTGAGTTTAGAGAAGCTAGTCTGGAATTGAAGAATTTAAAGGTTTATCACGATCAACTGGAAAAAATTGTTAAAAGTCAGGAGCAGGAGAAAGTTGACTTAAAAGAACAGATGTTGGAGATTGAGATTACTCAACGTAATATTTTGCCTCTTATGCTACGTATGCAGAAAGTCTTGGAGCAGTTTGTTGAATTGGATGCACCCTTTCTTGAGCAAGAACGACAATTACGCATAAAAGGCTTACAACAAATGATGGACCGTTCTGATGTTGATCAGTCTGAAAAATATCGCCGTTTAATTGAGGCCTACATGATTGAAACGGATTACGGCCGAACAATAGAAAGTTATACAGGCCCTATTGAATTAGACGGACAGCAGAATACGGTTGATTTTTTACGTTTTGGACGACTTGGACTTTACTATCTAACAATGGATGGTACTCGAGCAGGTTATTGGATGGCTAAAGAAAGGCGATGGGAATCTTTACCGGACAGCTATCGTAGCTCTATATTACAAGGATTACGGATCGCTAAAAAACAGGCTGCACCTGATTTACTAAAATTGCCTGTGACAGCACCGGAGACAATACAATGAGGTTTTTAACAATAAGCTTGGTCACGATTACTTTTGTATTGAGTTATAACCAAGCATATGCCAATTCATCACTAAATTCACTTGATGACTTGGTTAAACAAGTACGCAAGAACAGCGTGCTTGAAAGTCGGGAGCTGGCTGAAAGAGAGAAATTGTTTAGACAGCAGCGTGATAAACGTGCAGGAATGTTAAATAAAATAAAAGCTCAGTTAGCCCGTGAGAAACAACGGGGACATGTGTTAAATCTGCACTATGAAGAAAATGAAGCCTTAATTACTAAAAATTCAGAACTGCTACACGAAAAAATGGGTTCACTCGGGGAGCTGTTTGGTGTGGTTCGGCAAAATGCAAAAGATATGCTCAGCCTATTTAATGGCTCAATTATTTCAGCACAAATTCCGGGACGTAATGAAGCCATTAACAAAATAGCAACAAACAAATCGAATCCTACTATTAAAGATATGGAGGATTTCTGGCGCCTGGTTTTGGATGAGATGGTGCAAACCGGTAAAGTTACTCGATTTGAAACAGCTGTGATTACACATAATGGAGAAGAGCTGCGTAAAGAAGTGGTTCGCTTAGGTGCCTTCAATGTTATATCGGATGGGCTTTATTTAAGATATTTACCTGAAACAGGACGGTTAGTTGAACTGGGCCGGCAGCCTGCAAGTCGTTTTGTATCAATGGCAAGAGAATTACAACAATCTGAATCGGGAATTTCACCTATAGCGCTAGACCCTTCACGAGGCGCAATCTTGTCATTGATGGTTCAAACACCCAGTATTGCAGAAAGAATTAATCAGGGGGGCGTTATTGGTTATCTGATTATTATTTTGGGGCTTATCGGTTTGGGTTTAGTTATAGAACGAATGGTAGTTTTAACGCTGTCATTTCGAAAAATGAAACAGGAACAAGAAACCAACATAGTCAATACTGAAACAGCGTTAACTAGAATTCGACAAGTCGCTCAAGATAACCCAAGTATTGATTCAGAAACCTTAGGGTTAAAGCTTGATCAGGCAATTTTAAGAGAACGCCCCATGATTCGTCGCTTTCTACCTACTGTCGCTATTTTTGCTGCTATTGCCCCTTTATTAGGCTTGTTAGGAACAGTTTCGGGCATGATTGAAACATTTCAATCGATTACTCTGTTTGGTACGGGCGATCCAAAATTAATGTCGGGTGGTATTTCTGTAGCCTTGGTTACCACAGAGTTAGGTTTAATAGTCGCAATTCCACTCACTCTACTACATAGCTGGTTAGCAGGAAGCGCAAAAAAAGTGTTTTTTATAATGGATGAAGAAAGTGCCGCATTGATTGCAAACCGTGAGGAGCAATCTCATGCTGTCTCCAGCTGAGCTGTATGATGTTGCTCTCGCTTTTTTAGAAAAGGGAGGGCCTGCATTATGGGCAATATTACTGGTTTCTTTTGTGATGTGGATGTTGATTATTGAGCGTTATTGGTATTTATCTTTTACTTACCCGCTTGTCTTTAAGCAGATTAAAACAGTTTGGCTGCCCTATAAAAACAGTCATTCAGCAAAATCTCAGCGCAAAAGAACATACTTATTAAAACAATTAAATATGTCGGCTGGAAATAATTTATTGGTTATCAATGCACTATCACATGCGCTTCCTTTATTAGGGCTGTTGGGAACAGTGATTGGTATGATTCAGACTTTTGATGTCATTACTGTGTTTGGAAATGGTAATGCTCGTGGTCTTGCGGGTGGCATTTCTGTTGCCCTTTTAACAACAATGTCCGGGTTAGTCACCGCATTATCTGGACTTTATTTCAGTGCTAACCTTAATGAACGTGTTCGTTTACTGTTAGATGATGCAGAGAGCGAGCTGGATTAAAAAATGAAAATACATAGTGAAGAAGACGAGTTAGCGGGTGCTGAATTAAATTTAACGCCTTTAATAGATATGGTGTTTATTTTATTGATTTTTTTTGTAGTGACCTCTTCGTTTGTTAAAGAGTCAGGTATAGAAGTTAATCGACCCACAGCAAAAAGTGCTGAGCGTCAGGAGCGTGGCAATATTATTATTTCAGTCAGTAAAGCCGGTGAAATATGGATCGACCGGCGTAAAGTTGCTATGAGTGCTTTGCGAGCCAATGTAGAACGATTGCATGCAGAAAACCCGGAAGGTTCAGTAATTATTGCTGCGGATAAGGAAGCACTGACTGGCAGTTTAGTACAGGCATTAGATCAGGCACGGCTGGCAGGTGTCGCTAATGTTTCTATTGCTGCTTTTTCAGAATGATAAATAAACGCCTTACTGCCATTATCGTGGGTGCGCTTGCTATCAACCTGTTGCTGTTTATTATTATGGAAAGAATGGCCGCACCACAACCAATTCTCTTATCCTCATCAAACGATACGTTATCAGTTGATTTTGTGCGATTAAAGCGCACACCTCCACCTCCACAAGTTAAACAACGTGTTAAGCCTCCAGAAAAAAAACAGCAGCGCTTATTAACGCCCACGATGGATATACCGAGTCCAAAACCTATACGCGTTAAAAACCTGACCATGAAAGTACCTCGAATGGATTTGTCCATGAATATTTCTGGCGTGCCGTTTCATGGAGAAATGGGAGCAGCTGGCATGAGTGGATTACGAGAGGCAATTCCAGTGGTTCGTATCCCCCCTTTATATCCCCCTCGTGCATTATCCAGGCAAATAGAAGGTCGGGTAAAAATCGAGTTTACGGTTTCCGAAGAAGGAAAAGTGATAAACCCGATAGTAGTTGCAGCTAAGCCTAAAGGTATTTTTAATAGAGCAGCATTACGAGCTATTCGCAAATGGAAATTTAATAAAAAACTGGTGGATGGCGTAGCAGTTAAATGGCAGACAGTACAAACTATTATTTTCAAGATGAATCGATCATGAGGGAAAAGAAAACGTTTATAGAAAGACAGCTTAATGCTTGCTATCTTCTATTTGTACTAGCTACCCTATTGTTTTCACCATTTGCTAATGCTGAAAAGAAAAAGAATTACAGTGTGTCACAGGGTACTTATAAGGTATTAACAAAATCCCGAAAACTAAGTGGTGAAAGCCGTTATTTAGAGGCAATTACCGCATTAAATAAACAGCTACCAAAAATCACCAAAAGCCGTTATGAAGTTGCGCTAATTCATCAGCATTTGGCTTATATTTATCTGGAGAAAAATCAACACAACAAGGCGCTTATTGAGCTACAAAAAACCCTGCAAGACAGTGATACTTTGCCACCCAAAAGTGTTCAGGATTTACGCTACAATTTGGCGCAAGTTTATATGCAAACTGAACAATACAGCAAAGCATTACCTGTGCTTGAGCAATGGTTCCTACAAGAAAAAAAACCTAAGGCTGATGCCTGGTACTTAAAAAGTCTGGCATATTACAAATTAGAACAGTTTTCTTCAGCAGCCTCGCCGTTAAAAAAAGCTATTGCCCTATCACCTCATGAAAACTGGTCAGTTTTATTACTAAGTATTCATTTAGAGCAAAAACACTATCGTCAAGCGGCAACGGTTTTAAACCGGCTTTTAGATTTATATCCACAAAAAAAGAAATACTGGATGCATTTAACCGATGTGCATTTAATGTTAAAGGATTACACCAAAGCCTTAGCCACTTTAAAGCTGGCCTCCCACAGCGTAACGTTAGAAGAAAAAGATATATTAAGACTAGCTCAGCTTTATCTGCATAAAAATATTCCCTACAGTGCTGCAGAGTTGCTGTTAATTAATATGCAAAAAAAGAAGGTCAAAACGAATGCAACCAACCTGGAGTTGTTGGCTAATAGCTGGGCAATGGCAAGAGAGCATAAAAAAGAGCTGAAGTACCTGCAAAAAGCGGCAGGCATGACAAATGACGGGCAGCTTTATCAGCGCTGTGGACAAATTTTATTACAAATGGAACGATGGAATGAAGCGATTATCCAATTAAAAAAGGCGCTATCTAAAGGCAATTTAAAACAACCTCAGCAAAGTTATTTACTAATAGGTATTGCAGCCTATAATGCCAACAAATTTAAAACGTCAAGTTGGGCATTTACTCAAGCAAGTAAATATAAGAAAACCAAAAAACAGGCTGAGCGTTGGTTGCAGCAGATTAAACAAAGCAGTCAAAAAATAGAGCAAAGCTAGCCATATACTTCGCGCGGCCACGACTGCGGATTTCTAAGCGCTGAGTTTGTGCCGATAGCTGTGTTGCTTAATCAATTTCGTAGCGTGCTATGTGCATGTTTCAACGCTTTGTGTTCTCGACAAAAACCAACGGGCTATAAATTCCGCATCTGTAACCGCTCGAAGTATAAAAATTTGGTGCGAATACATTTATAACAATTCTGACCGACAGTAGATGTTATATAACCTATTAAAAATAGGTTATATAACAATGATTAATTAAAAGCATGATTATCAATAAGCCACAGATAGTAAAATGCTAGTAGTTGCATCCTATTTTTTTAAGATTAATGGCATCCGGACTACTGCTATCAAGACCACACAGGTCTGATCACGCCCCATATTAAAAGCCAAATTGGGTTCAACCTGTTATAAGTTACAGGTCATATTAAAAATAGGGCTATAACCTTCTCGTAGGCCTGAAAGTTCAACAAAGCCAGTTATGGCAAGGTAATTGCTTTTAAATAAAAGGTTTATTATTTAACCATTCCTTCAAACGCAAAGTATGTTCAAATTATCAGCCGCATCAGCTTCCGAATTAATTCAGGAGCACCAGGATGAGTTAACAAGCTACTTAATTCAGCGTAATCATTGCCCTGAAACTGCTGCAGATATTTTGCAGGATGCTTTTATTCGTCTGCTTAATAGCAAAACAAAAGATGAGATAAAAAATCCTCGGGCTTTTTTGTATCGAATAGTAAGTAATCTGGCAATTGATTATCATCGTAGCCATAACAGACGACAGGCTAAACATGTTGATGAGTCGCAGTTAGCTGATCTGCCTGAGCAAGCACCTACTCTTGATCATCAAGTTTATACTCAGGAAAAAATCGAGTTTTTAAAGCAAGCCGTTTCTGAATTACCTCCTAGATGCAAACAGGTTTTTATAATGCATAAATTCAGGAATTATCCCTATTCCAGAATAATGACAGAGTTGGGAATCTCTGAAAGCACGGTACTTAAACATATTGTCAAAGCAATGACGCATTGTCGAAAACGGATGAAAGAACTTGATTCATAAGTATCTGTCCGTGTAGATTTATCCTCACTAAGCAAGATTGTCACCTATTCTTTTGCACTTTTTCTTATTCTTTAGAGTGAATGTTACACTTACCTATAGATAGTTCTTGATTGCCAAATCGTCTTATTACTAAATAATTTATATCTTGCTAACCATGAACCAGCCTAAAACAGAAAATGATGCAATAAGCGAAGCCGCTAATTGGCAAGCACAGCTAAGCTCGGATCTTGTTACCGATCAACAGCATCATGAATTTGCACAATGGTTGCTGAAAGACCAAGCAAATAAACAGGCCTGGCAGGAAATAAACTCATTCTGGAATGGACTCGATGAATTAAGTGAAGCTGATGTTTCAACCGAGCCTGTCTTTTTATGTGAAACAGATATTTTGGATTTTGATCAGCATGATACGATTGCATTCCAAACTGTTGATCAACAAATAAAAAAGGCGTCATTTTTACCTGCACAAAGATTATCAAAATCCATACTGGGTATTGCTGCTTCTTTATTATTTGTAGTTACTCTGTTTTATACTCAGGCTGACTATTGGTTTGCTGATTATAAAACGGTTCCTGGTGAGTTACGAAGTATTCAATTATCGGATGGCTCTATGGTAATGCTTAGTACTGATACTTTTATTTCTGTAGATTACACCGAAGAAAAGCGGCAACTCACTTTGCATCAGGGTGAAGCATATTTTGATGTTGCAGCCGATAAGTCCCGCCCCTTTATTGTTACAACAAAAACTGGTCATATTCGTGCGTTAGGCACTGAGTTTGATATTAAAAGCGGAGGGGATGAGGCACTAGTAACAGTATTTGAACATGCGGTTAAAGTTTCTCTTGATAATGGACAGGCTATAGAAAGTTTATCAGAAGGCCAACAACTTGTATTTACTGATGAGAAAATTGAATTACCTATCACTGCAAACCTATCGCGTGCACAATCCTGGCGTGATCAACAGATTGTTTTTCAGAATAAACCGTTAGTTGATGTTATTACAGAACTCAACAGATATCGTTCTGGAATGGTTTTTATTGTCAATTCAGATATTAAATCCTTATCTGTAACAGGTGTTTTTGATACTCAAAACACCAATATTGCCTTAAAAACAATTGAACAAAGTTTGCCTGTTAAGATCAGCAAAATGACTGAAAATCTAGTTTTTATCTCTGCTATATAAGTGCCTGAAATACAAACAACACTTGGTGCAGGGTTATACATATAAATCATATAAAGGACTTGAATAGGAGTATTGACTTGCCCCTCCCCACACAGAGAAATACAAATAAATTCAAAACAGACTGGGTACTTTTGCAATCTGTTGTCGTCTTATAAATAATTGACAATAATTAACAGGAGATCGAATGAATTTAACAGGACATATTGCCGCCTTAACCTTATTAATGGCAATACTGTCTCAATCTGCCTTCGCAGATAATCATCAAGCAATTGAGTTTCATATCCCCGCACAAAACTTATCTTCAGCATTACTGGAATTTTCTGAAAACAGTGGTGTAAAAACATTTTTTAAAGCAGATGTTACTCGTCACCTTAAAAGTAATAGTCTTTCTGGAAAATATACGATTCAACAGGCGCTTGATAAGTTATTGGAAAATACCGGGGTGAATTACCGTTTTACAGAAACAGAATCGGTAACCTTATTTTCTGATAGAACTGAATTAAGCACTGAAATGTTATTAGCTTTGGCACCTGGAAAAAAGATAGAAGCGGGTGTTGTAAATAATAATGATCACATAGGGCCGGTTGAACAGGAGGATTTAACAGTAAGTGGTTACGATTTGAGTGGATATCGTGTTATTAATGTTAATTCAGCGACTAGAACAGATACGAGAGTTATGGAGTTACCTCAATCCATACAAGTTATTAATCGTAAGCTATTTGAAGACCAACAAAACATAACTGTAAGTGAAAGTTTGTATAATGTGAGTGGTGTTGTACCAAGAAGTCCATTAATTTCACCAAATTTTGAACCGACTTTAATACGTGGTTTCCGTGGAGAACAATTGATTGATGGCTTTTATCAAAACCTTAACACGGGTGACCAGGGAAGCTTAGTTAATATTCAACAAATTGATGTTTTAAAAGGTGCAAATGCTACATTATACAGTGGTGGAGGGGGATCCCCGGTTGGTGGAATTATTAATATGATTTCAAAGCTTCCCGAAAAAGAAGCATTTTATGAGCTAGGGATGAAAGGTGGTTTATACGATTTTTATCAGCCTTATGTTGATTTAAACCAGCCAATCCATGACAACATATTATTTCGCGTTACTGCTGAGTATACCAACAGCGAAAGCCATATAGATGTTATCGAAACAGAGCGCTTTAACATTAACCCAACGATAACATTTACAGATAACGAAACAACTAACTTTACAGTTCAGGGAAAATTTTCTCGCTGGGAACAACAAGATTATCAAGGATTGCCCGCAACAGGAACTGTTACCGGCAATTTTAAAATTCATCCTGAACTTTATATAGGCCCAAAGGATATTGATGACAGTGAGTCTGAATATTCAGGTGTTTGGGGCACGTTAAACCACCAAATAAATGATATTTGGACCGTCACTGCTAAGGCACGATATGCCCATTCCGAACATGATACATTAAGCCAGGGTCTTTTGGGTAGTGATGGCTTAGGTGCTGATCAGCCGTTTTCCCCTCCGTCAACATGGGGATTGTATAACGCGGAGCTATTTCAGGAGCAGGAAGAGTTAACATTTCAAACCTATGCAACGGCTAAATTTGATATAGGTCTAAGTAGAAATACCTTGCTACTGGGAGCGGATGTTAGTGAAATGGACGAAAAAAGCTATATGGATTTCGATACGATGTCCATTGGAGAAGTTGATCTAAATAATCCTGCATTTGCCTCCTATAATTACCCAGGCACAAGGCAAAATACACAGTTTACCAAAAATACGACTTATGGCGGTTACGCACAATTACAAAGTTCACTTTACAATCGACTCCATTTTTTGGCTGGTGTGCGCTTAGGCAATATAACAACAGCCTTTGAAAACACACACCCTTTTTTTGGGTTTAAAGCAGAGTCTGATGAAACACGTTTTTTGCCTAATGTGGGTGCCGTGCTTGATATTACTGAAGAATTCTCATTATTTGCCAATTACAGTGAAGGGATGCGTGCTCAAAGTGGTGTTAATTTTGTTTCAACACCCGCACCAGAACTATCGTATCAAACGGAAGCAGGGGTTAAATTTAATGTTGCTGAGCAGTTAACAGGTCAAGTAGCCATATTTCAAATTGATCGGGAGAATATTGCTGTAACTGATTTTCAAGATACCCAACTACGATCAACAGCAAAAGGCAAGCAACGATCTCATGGTATAGAGACCAATATAGCATGGCAAGCAACTGATGGCTTAAACTTTATGGGGAACTATTCATTTACCGAAGCAAGGTTTAAAGATAGCTTATCGGGTGTGCCTTCTGGAAATGACTTACCTGGTGTGCCAAAGCACTCAGGACGTTTCTGGGCAAATTATGACTTTCAACACTCCCTGCTAAAAGGATTGAGTATAGGCTCTGGTGTTTATGCACAATCGAGTGTTTATTTATCTAATGCTAACTTATATAAAACAGATAGTTATTATTCAGTTGATGCTTCAGTAGCTTACAAAACAGAACGTTATAAATTAGGCATCTCTGTTAAAAATCTGACTGATCAAGATTATTTTCAAAGGCTTAATTACTATGGATCACGAGTAACACCGGCACAGGGCTCATCTGTATTTTTTACAGGCTCAGTACGGCTTTAATCAACGGTCACTTGAAAGTATTAAGCGCAAGCTTATTTTAATTTTAGAGGAATACAATGAATCGTCGTCAGTTTACAAAATATGCATTGCTTGCAGGCAGTTTAGCACCCTATATGAATGTAGCGGAAGCAATAGAAAATATTGAGCAAAGAAAAATTAAAGCAAAGGCTGCTTCTGAGCAGGCTCATAAAAATTTTATGGAAGCTAAAAATATACAAATGATGGGCAAAGAAAAAATTGCCATGCTGTTATATCCCGGTTTTTACGCGGCTGACTTAGTTAATCCGCAATTTATTTTTAACTCGATGATGGGGGCCAAAATCTATCTGGTTTCTCCAACAGAAGATTTAACACCTGTTGAGGCCAGTGGAATTTCGATAGTACCCACACATAAACAAAGCGAATGCCCGGATGATCTGGATATTTTATTTGTACCAGGCGGCGCCACAGGTACATTAAATGCAATGAAGAATGAAAAATTTATTAATTTTATTAAAGCTAAAGCGGCCACTGCCACATACATTACTAGCGTTTGTACCGGTAGTTTATTGTTAGGTAAAGCTGGTTTATTAAAGGGTAAGTCTGCGACTTCCCATTGGTCTACTCTAGAACTGATCTCTAAATTTGGTGCAACACCGGTAAAAAAACGTGTGGTTTGGGATGGGAATTTGGTGACAGGGGGAGGCGTAACTGCAGGAATTGACTTTGGTCTGGAGATTTTGGGGGCACTGCGTGGTAAAGAATATGCTGAAGCAATTCAACTGCAGGCAGAATATGACCCTGCACCACCTTTTGACTCAGGATCACCGGAAAAAGCCAGCCCATTTGTTAGAGATAGTATCACAGGAATGTTTGCGCCATTAATCGTTGATATGGAACAAGCAATTGATCGTTAATTTGAATACTGTTAGGGAGCTGGAAATAAATAATCATCCATTATTGGGCAGGATTTTTGTTTGTATTCAGTCGTGTAGCAATAGGCGCATAGCAGGCTACGGTCGCAATCAGCATCCTGCTTCGAGCGACACTTGCACATCCGTGTGCTACGCAACTTTGCTACACGGCTGTAGACGGACAAAAAGACCAGCAAGATTGGATGATTATTTGCTTCCATCTCCCTTATCTCAGTAAACAGATAATTTTTGAAGTAATTAATATAACTTAGGAGTAAAAAATGAAAATAAAATCAAATATCAAACTTGCAGTTGTTGCGGCAGGAATAGCTTTAGCCTCAAATGCTTCAGCTGTCCAGGTGACTACAGGTGAGTTTGAGCTGGATTTTGATGAGCAGGGTTTGTTGGATCTAAGTGCTCAAGTAAGGAATACAGGTTGGTTCGATAGTGTGGTCAGTGCGGATAAAACACCGCAGGAAATGCGTGATACCCCCCCTTCTGATTCGGTTCCTGATAGTTTTGTTTTTAAGGTTTTTGGATCATCTATTCCAACCCCTCCTGTTGGTTTACAAGAACGCGCCCCACAAGTTTCAACTTTTGAATATGAGGATGACCCGACTAACAGTACAGGCCTTATAGGACTATCAGGCTTTCATGTTATTGACACCCTTCTCGGGGGGATGTCAATGGGTGATTATAGTTTGAGTTATGATGCTACCCGAATAGGTACTGGGGGTAACAATTCAGGCTGGGCTATTGATAATCATCATGCTTTTTTACTTAAAGCTTTTGATTTAGCAAATGTAGAAATAACTCTTATTGATGATACTAATTTTAGTATGTCAGGTGATGTTGTTATTGCCAGCGGATTGTCTCTTATGCTAGGTGCGGATGAAGGGACTGATGTCGGTGACTTTACTTTTACTACCGTTGCTGAAGCAGATCCTTATATTGATGGAACAGTTGCCAATTACTCGTTTGAAACTGAATTGTTAATCTTACCAGTGGTTAAGGTTGGGGATGAAAATCTTAGCGTTACCATGCGTCTGGTTACCTTAGCTGACGGACAGGCCGGGTTAGAATTGAAGAGTGCTGATTTGACAGATATGCAATCAGAAAAATATGCTGAGTTTGATAGTAGTACTGGTGAATTAAGTATTCCTGAATTGGTGCTGCTGGAAAACACAACAGCAGGTGCTAATAAAATAATGGCTGAATTACAACTGGAAGCAAACAGTTTTCCATCAAAATTTACCATAAAAACAATTCAGGATGTTGCTGAATAAATTAGCTTTATAAGAAGACTAAGCTATTAATTACCAATAAAATCAATAATATAGATCATAACTCATGCTTTATTTGTTTAAGCGTTGCTGAGCTATGTCACACTTTCCTGTGTGTTATTGATTCTAATTTTTATCGTAAAGCAAAACTCGGTCACTTACGACCGAGTTTTTGATCTAACAATTTTTTTGCATGCAATATTTTAAATCTAGGAACAAGATGTTAAATAAAATACAAACAACCGTAGGCAAAACATTCATAACGGTTTGCAGCGGTTTAATACTTAATACGGCGAGTGCATTGGAGATAACCAGTGGCCAATTTATTCAGACGGTATACACTGAAGAATTAGAAGCCAGTAGTACTTTTATCGTTAATGATTTTTTTAATGAAGAAGCGATGGTCGGGCGTTTAAGAGCAGATATTATTGAAGATATTGTATTAGGACCTGCACCACTTTCTACAAATCAATTTTCCTATACTGTGCATGGACCTGATTTTGTACCGGGTCATCCGAATAGAAACCCTGGAATTAATTCATTTCCCAGTAATTTTGAATTTGATACTGCCGATGTTTTGCAATCAGCAACTAGTGGACGCATTGGTTTAGGAGGGGTTATGCGTTTTAATCTTCCATCATTGACCAATGGTACACCAAGGTATTTTATGCTGGGTGACTGGACACTGGAATATGATGCCTCTAGAAAAGAAGATTATAATTTTGCAGATAATGTGAACAAACCCATTCATCCGGCAGATTTTGATGTATCGGGCTGGTTTATGCGTAACCATTTTGATATTCCTGCTATTGGTTTTGAGGTTTTAAAACAAACCATCTTTACAAATGATGATTCTTTTTACTTTTCAGGCGAATTGGCATGGGCACCTGAAATGGTAACGGCATTTTTTCCTGAAACAGAGTTATATCGTACGGTTTCAGGATTTGTAATGTGTGCTCAGGATGATAATGCATTGGCAAATCATTCCGTGCAGATGATTCCTTGTGTGTTTCCTAATATTACCTTAAATGGACAAGCAACTACTGTTCATCTCGATGTCGGAGAAGAAATAAAGTTAGCTGCAGATTTAGGGGTGGCAACAACAGAAAATCATTTAAATGCAGATTATTTTGTTGCTTTTGAATATGAAGGCACTCTGTACTGGTTGAATAAAGGCTTTCAATGGACAACAGCTATGACTTCGGCACATCAAGGTCCATTAGTTGATTTTAGAGCCATTTCTTTACCCAGCCCCGTAGCTGTTACTGGTGCTTTTCCTTCAGGAACAACGATCCCTGTTTATTTTGGTGTTGATACGACCCAAAATGGCGTTTTTGATGAACCTTACCGGTTTTCTCGCGTGACATTACATATCAACTAGAATGCAATTTTCAAAAAAGGAATACAAAGAAGTGTTGAATTTTCGACCGACTAAGTTAATCATTATGTTTGTTTTTTTAGTGAATAATTTGGTGCTGGCTGATCCGATTGGACTTGAAACTATGGTAGTTATTGAAGATCCTCTGGATGACATGAGTTATAGTGTATTCGATGCTAAATCAGCAACCAAAACCGATACTCCTATCATGGAAATTCCTCAGTCAATTCAAGTAATTACCAATGCTATTTTGAGAGATCAGGATCAACAGACAATTTCCGGTGCTATTGAAAATGTATCATCAGTGGTTGCCCCAAAAACAACGGAATTGTTAACGAGTGAATTTTTAATCCGAGGGTTTAAATCACAATTTTATCTTGATAGCTTGCCCGCATTTGGGCAAGCCAATGTGGCAGACCCTTTATCTCTGGTTAATGTGGAACGAATTGAAGTTGTTAAAGGACCGACATCCACACTTTTTGGTGGAGGTTTAGGGGCGCCTATTGGCGGCTTGATTAACGTGGTATCTAAGCAACCTATGCCTGAAGCAAGCTACAGTGTAAGTATGAGAGGGGGAAGTTTTAATACAATTAATCCGTCGTTTGATTTTAACCAGCCCATTTCTGCTGATAAAGGTGTTTTATTTCGTATTACCGGTGAATATGAGCAATCAGAAAGTTATATTGATGCCTTGGACAATGAACAGTATTCGATATTTCCAACATTAGCGATAAATTTTTCTGATGAAACAAATTTAACAATTCGTGGGCAATATAGTCATATAAAGTTTCTGGAGTACTCTGGCTTGCGTGCCGAGGGAACGGTCGCTGATGCACCGTATAGTATTCCGTCTTTACGATATTCAGGGGCTACCGATACACCTAAATCAACGGTTGAAAACAAAATGCTGACAGCAGAGTTTTCTCACCGTTTTTCAGATCATATACAAGCATCTATTCAAGCGCGATATTATGAAAATAATATTGAAGAGTACAGTTCTTTTACCCATCGATTGATTATTGATGGAATAGGTTCATTTGGACAGGAGTCTCCCTCACATCTCCCATTTTATTCTGGAGTTTTACCGGCATCGGTGAGTGAGTTTGTTATTAATCCTAATGTTGTACTGGATTTTGAAACAGGTTTTATTACCCATAAAGTTTTATTGGGTGCTGAGTACGATACGACAAAAAGCCAAGCACGCTTGGGTGTATTTTATGATGAATTCGCTGATATTTTTCTGGATGTTGCTGACAGGGATGATGATATTACTTACCTGTCGATTGAGGATGGAAATGTGACACAATCTCAGGATGATCATTACCAGACTATTGGTGCTTATATTCAGGACCAACTTGATATTAGTGATCGTTTTCATTTCCTTACCTCATTACGCTGGACACATATTACGGTTGATGAAATTGGAGCGAAAACTACTAATTCCAGTATTACGCCTCGAATAGGTGCTGTGTTTGATTTATCCAATAAAGTGTCTGTTTTTGCGGGTTATGGCGAAGGATTTAGAGCGGTCACTGCATTGTTTGGTGAGACACCCAAACCAGAAGAGTCCAATCAAATTGAAGGGGGGGTTAAATTTGATTTTTATGAAATGGGGCTGAGTGGTTCTATTGCTGCTTATCAATTGGTTCGTGAAAATGTTGCTGTACCAGATCCTAATGGTGCTTTTAGTTCTATTCAATCGGGTGAGCAAATGTCTTATGGTGCTGAGGCTGATTTTTTGTGGGAACCTATGGAGTCATTATCTATCCTGGGGAATTATGCTTATACAGAAGCCACTCTAACAAAACACTCGAAACCTGAATTAGTAGTTGGTCACCGACTCCCTAGAGTGCCTAGACATAGTGGGCGAGCCGCTGTTAGGTATCGTTTTGTTGGAGGCATTTTAGAGGGGTTAGGATTAGGTATGGGGGTGACGGTCGCTTCAAACAGGCATCTCAGTTTGCCAAATGAATATACAGTGAGTGGGTTTTACCGGGTTGATGCCCAGGCATCTTATCCTATATCCAAAAACCTGGATTTATCGGTTAATATTCAAAATTTAACGAATACCCGTTATTACGAACCTTTTTTATTCTTGCAAGATGAGGTTGTTTCTCCAGGACCGCCGATTTCAGCATTTGCAACATTAAGAGTGAGGTTTTAGTTTGTAATAAAACCGCAACTTGATATACAGGTTTCGCTAAATCAATCGTTAGATTTAGTGGTGTGATATTTTCACTCTGAGGTTGAGAGTGAAAATCGTCCTCCCAGCTTATCTTTCCCTCTGTAATGGCTATTTTTGTAATATTAAAGGGGAAAATACCTTCGTCTTCTTTGGGGCTTTTATCAGTAACTTTTGCTTCACTGCTCAGCAAATCTGAGAAATTAAAATCTTCTTGCTTATCACGTTTTACTAGACTGTATGGCTGCTTGAGTAGAACTTCATCAATGGTGAGTTTTAAATCACTCACTGACTTCAATAATGCAACATTAATATAGAGTTGTTCAAATTTAACAAATGGACTGTTATCAATGTTTTTTAACTCTAAACCTTCAATTGAGAGCTCTAAAGAAAAAGGGTTAAATAGAATTTGAGAAATAATTAGCTCACGCTTTAGTGATTCTTTAATTATTTTAGGTGCTTGATTAGAAATAACAGCCGGTAGAACTAAAAAACCGAGTAGTGCATACAATAAAATAGCACCACCAATCGATAAACTGATTGTTTTAAATTTTTTCAGACCTTATTATATTTTTAATATCGATTTTCATTAAAGTTCCTACCGTCTATTATTCCTTCATAGCTTTTCTTTCATGTTAAGGAAGTGAAGAAAGTATTCGCGTCAAGCTGATTCATCGATAAAAATGGGCACCAGGTCTTGAATTAAAAAAAGCCTTGAAATTCACTTCAAGGCTCTCTTTTCTTATTCTACTTTATAGATACTGCTCAACAAAATGAACATTAA
>ENA-ORXI01001566-ORXI01001566.1-sediment-metagenome-genome-assembly--contig:-NODE-1566-length-17568-cov-6.258533_pt1 | contig 17568 bp, 13 predicted proteins | sample MGYA00237861_ERZ511468 | MGnify/ENA primary metagenome ERZ511468 (study PRJEB26299, sample SAMN06266213) | sediment metagenome | isolation source: Hudson Canyon methane seep mesocosm | place... | reverse complement strand
CAATGAATACTATGGCTATTATAACGATGCTGCTGATTTTGGAGCCTGCTCTTACCACAGCCGCTACGCACTCTATGAGGGTATGCAATCGGGTAGTAAAGATGGCAAGCCAGTGGCACCTTTGATGGGCAATATGAAAGGGTATGACGGGGGCGCCGGAGATTTTCAGATGGGGCCACTAACATTTATGTTGAACTATCCAGACCACTGTGTTCTTTATCGTTTTATTCCCCGCAGTATCACCGAGACAGATATGGAGTTGGTATGGTATGTCAACGGGGATGCTGAAGAAGGTACTGATTACAACAAAGAGGACCTCACTTGGTTGTGGCATCACACAACTCTTGAAGATGAATTTATTATCACTAGGAATAGTGAAGGTGTTAATTCACAGTTTTTTGAACCCGGCCCTTTTCACCCAGAGCATGAATCTACACTGAATGAGTTTGTGACTTGGTATTTAAAGGGTTTGTCACAAGTACAAGCAAGCTAAACCACAAAAGGATTTGCCAATGTTTTTAAAAGCCACAGCAGACACCAGTGAACATGCCCTTTCTTATTATGCAGCGTCCGCCAATTGGCAGACGGATTATCCTCAATTAGAGGATAATCTTGATGTAGAGATTGTCATTGTGGGTGCCGGTTTTAGTGGTGTCTCTACTGCTGTTGAACTCTGTGAGCGTGGCTACAAGGTAGCCTTAATAGAGGCAAACCGAATCAGTTGGGGAGCCTCGGGTCGAAATGGTGGCCAGATTATCGGAGGGTTTGGACACAACCCCAGCGCATTTCGAATGAATATCGGTGATGAAGGTGTCGATACCGTAGAAAAAATGAGTTCTGAGTGTGTTGATATCGTTAAGGAGCGTATTGAGAAATACAACATCGACTGCGATTTAAAATGGGGCTACTGTGAGGTGGCACTGAAAAAACGCCACTTAAAAGATTATCAGCAGTGGGCGGAAGAAGAGCCAGCCATAAAGCTTCTTGATCGGCAGCAGATGAAAGACTATGTTAATTCAGACATCTATTTAGGTGGATACTACCGTGAAGATTGGGGGCATATTCAACCTCTAAATTTATGTATAGGTGAAGCGCGAGCTGCCGAACAAATGGGTGCTCAAATCTTTGAACAGTCTAGGGTTATTGATATTCAGTATACCGATCGTCCTGTGGTCAAAACTGAGAAGGGACAGATTACTGCAGATAAGGTAATTTTGTGTGGTAACGCATATATGGGTGATTTAGTTCCTCGTTTGGATGATCGAGTATTGCCATCCACCAGTGTTATTATTGCTACAGAGCCCCTGTCAAAAGAGCAAGTGGCACAGTGCATGGTGAAAGATGTTGCGGTCTGTGATTCCAGAACTGCGCTAGATTATTATCGCCTCTCTGCTGACAAACGCCTCCTTTTTGGTGGGCTTTCAAATTATACCGGTCTCGAGCCAGCCAACGCCGAAGAAGTTATGCGGTCGAAAATGGCTAAAGTTTTTCCTGCTTTGCGTAATGTACGAATTGACTATAAGTGGGCTGGCAATATGGCGATAAGTGTTCGAAGAATGCCTCAAATTGGTCGCATCAAAAACAGCAATGTACTTTACGTCACTGGCTACTCTGGTCACGGCGTTGCCCCCACGCATATGGCTGGTAGAATTCTTGCTGAGGCTGTTGATGGTGACTCTTATCGGTTTGATTTAATGAATAAAATGTTCCACCTACCTTGGCCGGGTGGGAAGTTACTGCGGCGTCCAGCCATGGCGGTAGGCATGATGTGGTACAAAATGCTTGATGCAATCTAGGTGATGTAATGACGAGACAAGTGCTGATTTTCTTACACATGGATGATGAGCACCCGGGCTATATTGCTGACTATCTTTATAAAAAAGGTATTCCCTACCGTATTGTTCGCAGCTACCAAGGTGAGGCTATACCTCAGTTGGACGAGAGTATGGCGGGGCTAGTCTTTATGGGCGGAGTAATGAGCGCCAATGATGATATTCCTTGGATAAGACAAGAAATTGCTCTTATTCACTCAGCACTACAAGCAAATATACCGGTTTTGGGGCACTGCTTAGGTGGACAATTAATTAGTAGGGCTCTAGGTGCACCAGTGACCACCAATCCCGTGGGTGAGGTGGGTTGGCATCAATGCTTCAAGCAGAATAATAATCATAGTATCGAATGGTTGGAAAACATCGGCAATCCCTTCATGATGTTCCACTGGCACTACGAGACCTTCGCAATTCCCGATAAGGCTCAGCTTTTATTTTCCTCCGACCACTGCCACAATCAAGCTTATAGTTATGGCGACAATGTTCTTGCTATGCAGGGCCACGTTGAGATGACTAAGCCGTTATTGACCGAATGGATTACTCGGTGGACAGATGACTTACAGGTCACGGCTCCCAGTATTCAGAATTATGAACAAATCAAAAAGCCTCTGTCGGCTAATATAGTCGCGCTCAATCAGGTTGCTGAGCAACTCTATAAGCGCTGGTCATCAACACTATCTCTTTAAAACGTTAAGGTAAATATTGTGAAAACTGAAGGTTATCGAGACAAATACAACCAGCATCTGTTGCATCCTTGGGGAGATCTTGGAACCTTAGGTGAAGACGATCAGAGTTCAGTGATTACCCGAGGCGAGGGTATTTATATTTACGATGCTGAGGGGAATAGGCTACTAGATGGGCCGGCTGGTATGTGGTGCATGCAGACTGGATATGGTCGTCAAGAGATTGCCGATGCTGTTGCAGAACAAATAATGAATCTCAGTTATGCCACCAGTTTCTCTGTCATTAACAACCGCGAGGTAGAGCTAGCTGAGCGCATTGCCGAAAAAACGCCTGGAGATCTCAACCGCATTTATTTCACCACAGGCGGCTCCACTGCTGTTGATTCTGCATTGCGACTGTGTCAATTAGCCAGCAATATAACCGGTCAGCCTCAGCGTAAGCATATTATCACCCGAGAAAAAGCCTATCACGGCAGCACATACCTGGCTGCTTCGATTACAGGCAAAGAGCGTGATAAGACTGCCATGGACATAAAGCGCGAGGGCATTCATTTTCTGTCAGCTCCGTGCCATTTTTACCACCCACAGTTTGAAACCGAAGAGACTCTCTGTGATTATCTGATAGATGAGTTAGAGCAAAAAATTCTTGAGATTGGGCCGGACAATGTCATGTGCTTTATTGCCGAGCCCATTCTTGCTAGTGGTGGGGTCATTGTGCCGCCAGCAGATTATAACTATCGCTGCTGGGAGATGGTTAAAAAGTACAACATTATTTACATTGCCGACGAGGTGGTCACCGCCTTTGGTCGGCTTGGCCACTGGTTCGCCTCTGAGGAGGTGTTTGGTATCGTCCCTGACATCATTATTTTCGCCAAGGGTGTTACCTCAGGTTATATTCCCATGGGCGGTTATGCAGTCTCTGAATCTCTACTAGAGACTTTCACTGGTGATAATGCCGATGGCTGCCTGTACTCCAATGGCTATACCTGGGGCGGTACTCCGGTTGCCTGTGCCGCAGCTCTAGCAAGTTGGGATATTATCGAAAAAGAAAATATATTGGATAATGTTCACAAAGTAGGGCCTTATTTTCAGCAACAACTTCGCACCCTTCAGGATATTCCCTTGGTTGGTAATGTTCGCGGTGAGGGCCTTATGGCTGCGGTAGAGATGACTATTGAGGGCCATAACGAAGATGATCTGTTGGCTAAAGACTACGCCATCGGTGAGATGGTTGATCAGCACTGTCAGCGGTTGGGGCTACTGGTGAGACCGTTCATTAATATCTGTATTATTTCACCGCCACTGATTATTACCAAACAGCAGGTCGATGAGTTAGTCTCTATACTGCGCAGAGGGTTAGAGCTTGCCATGAATGATTTACGAGAGCAGGGTATCTGGGTCGATTAATAAAAACACAGGTTGTTAGTGCCAAAGAGGAGTGTCCCATGTCAGATGAAGAGATTTTCGAGAGTTACTCAATGTTTGCTAATACCTTTAGTTACCTAGGGCTTCCTATATCCAGAGATATCAAAGCTGCTGACCTTGTGGTGATGGGAATTCCCTATGATTTAGGTACTACAGGCAGAGCAGGTACTCGTCATGGGCCTCAAAGTATTCGTGCAGCATCCGCCAACCTGCGTTGGGAGGAGAAGCGCTGGCCGTGGACCTTTAAGGCATTGGATAAGATCAATGCTATTGATTATGGTGATATTGAATTTAAGCCCAGTGAATCAGTGTCAATGATCGATACTGTCGTTGAACACGTTGGAGCTATTCACCAACAGGGTAAGAAAACCCTGAGTTTTGGCGGCGATCATTTTGTTACTCTACCCTTACTGCGAGCTGTCCATAAGCATCATGGGCCAGTGGCTTTAGTGCACTTTGATGCCCATACAGATACCTATACACCTGAGGACGACACGACATCATGTTACGACCACGGATGTATGTTTTATTATGCCCCCAAAGAGGGGCTGATTGACCCCAATCACTCAATTCAGATTGGTATTCGCACTGAATACACGACTGATACTCATTTATTCCAAGTGATTGATGCTACCCACACTAATATCCTAACCAGTGAAGAAATAGCAGCGCAAATAAAAAGCAGGGTGGGCGATATGCCCGTCTATATCACCTTTGATATTGATTGTTTAGATCCGGCTTACGCGCCGGGTACAGGCACCCCAGTCGTTGGTGGAATAACCACAGATAAAGCGATGAATATTCTTCGAGGGTTAGCAGGCATTAAGATTGTTGGAGCTGATGTAGTTGAGGTGGCACCGGCCTATGATCACGCTGATATCACCGCTTTGGCGGGGGCTACTATTGGTCTTGAAATGATTTATTTGATGGCATCGACAGCAGACTAGAGGCCTATACTTCCAGAGAGTATTTATAAAACTCAGTATCCCGTATGTAGCCTAAAGATTCATACAGTTGTTGTGCATTGACGTTATTAATCTCTGTTTCAAGATCAATCCGAGATGCACCTGAAGCCTTAGCGTGAGCAAGAGCGCTATTCATTAATGCTTTTCCAGCGCCTAATCGTCGAGCATCCAGTTGTACGTAGAGATCGTAAAGCACCCAGATCGATGCAGCGTCTACACTGCAGTAGGTGCTGTAAAGCTGAGTAAAGCCAACAGGCCGCTCATCTACTCGTGCTACAAAGATCACTGAAGTGTCTGTACTAATGCGCTCATTAATATAGTTCTTAGATAACACAACATCACTATTTTGTTCATAGAACTGTCGATATTGATCAAATAATACAGCAACGGCATCTGCATCCTCTGATGAGGCTCTCGTCACTTCGATGCTTTTGGCTACGTGATCTTGCCCATCTTCACGCGCAGGCATGCTATAGCACCAAGGGAAAATGCTAGCTAAAAAGCTCAGGCATACTTGGCGTGCGTCATCGCGGTCATAACTCTCGCCGGCAAAAAGAATTTCTTTCCAGACCTCATCAGTAATACCAGAAATAGCATTAGCAATAGCTCGGGCACTGATGTCAGATTGTTTGCCAGCATCAGTAATAATTTGTTCGCACAGATTGAGTATTAATTTGAAGTTTTGTCGATCTAAATTGCCGCGAATACGCTGGTAATCCTCCCTGCCTCTGCTTTCAGAATCAAACGCATGCCAAACCGCCATTTTTCGATGCTCAGTGATGTCAGGATCTAAAGACGCATCAATAATAGCCGCCAATCGTTTTGCAGGATCTGGCCCAGCGCCGTGCAAAGCATTAGCAATGCCGCGATCAAATTCCTCGGAGACAAAGTTTAAGGTCTCAAGTAATAGAGATTCTTTGCTATCAAAATGAAAATTGACAGTTCCCGCTGTCAAACCAGCAATCGAACTAATCTTTGCCAGTGTTAGTTTAGAGAGGCCAAATTCGGCAATTGCAGTAATGGTGGCATCAATCAGAAGATTTCTGCGTTCCTGATGATTATCAGGCTTGGTGGTTCCCATGATAGTAGCCCTATTAATTGACTAATTGAATGCCTGTTTAAACCTCTATATGCTTGTATAGTGTGACACTGCTGAGCGATAAGCAACCCTTATTGCGATTTATGGCACCTCTAACAACAGGACGTATGATTATGGCTTACATCTTACCCGGCCCCAAAACCTCTGCAAGACTCCACGCTGGCAAAACGCTGTTTAGGCATGGACTCAATTATGATGGCGACGCTGTGGCGTCCGCCGCGAGAGGTTTTATCCCACCTGCACAAATCATACTGGACAGGGCAGAAGGTGATTATGTATGGGATCTTGATGATAATCGATACATTGACTTCCAAAACGGTTGGGCAACTAACCCTTTAGGTAACTGCCATCCAGAAGTTCTGCAATCTGTACAAGATGCTCATCAACGCTATGGCTATCACTGGGAGCACCCTCTTAGGTTTGAGTTGGCCGAGCAACTGGCAGATATTATGCCGGGCAAGCAACTACCTCGTTTCACTTTTGAGGTTTCTGGCACCGAGGCGGTCGAGTCTGCAGTTCACACCGCGCTTTGTTATAAAAAGCGACGCTATATCATTAGTTTTACATCTTCTTTTCATGGCGCCGGTATGGGTACCAAAGTTATCAGTGGCTACACTAGCGAGCATAACCTGTACATGGAACCTTGGGGTGCAGCGGTTATCAAGGCACCTTACCCTTATTCACAAAACATTCCAGCAGACATGACTCCCGAACAATATGTTAACTATTGTCTTTGGTATTTAGAATCGCACATTCCTGAATATATTGTGCCTGCGGAGAACATTGCTGCGATTTTGGTCGAGCCAGGCTTGGCTGAGGGCGGCAACTGGATACCATCTGTTGATTTCATCCAAGGTATCCGTCGTATTTGTGATGAAAATGATTGGTTGATGATTGTGGATGAAGTACTTACAGGTCTTGGACGCACAGGCAAAATGTGGGGCATTGATCATTACGATGTTATCCCTGACATGATGGTCGTGGGTAAAAATCTCTCCGGGGGTGTTGAGCCCTGTGCAGGAGTAGCTGCGCGTGATGAGATTTTAGGTGATAACCCACGTGCTAGTGCGGGTAGCACCTTCGCGGGCACTCCTGCAGGCTGTGCTGCAGGTTTGAAAACACTCGAGATCTTTCAGCGTGACAATGTGGTGGAGCAAGCGGCAGAGTTGGCAGATATCGCACAGTCGAGAATGGCAGATTGGCCAGAAAAATACGCGATCGTTAGTGATGTTCGCTGCTTAGGTTTATTGATGGGTATCTCGTTTACTCATCCCGATAAAACTCAGTTCGGTGATGACTATGATGATAGTTATGTCGCTCGAACCGTTCGTAACGAAATGCTAGTCAATGGGGTGTGGGCCATTTGTGATACCGAACCCACGGTGCGCATGTACCCTGCGCTTAACATGGATAAACAGGTTTTTATTGAGGCTCTGGATATTATAGAGGCGGCCATACAAACTGTTGCAAAGGGTGCCCCGCTAGTGGGAAATTACCCAGCTATACCCAGTGGAGTTACTGGGTTTTAATGTTCCATCTTTTTTTACATTTTGCTGTGCCTGCCGCTGTTGTTGGCCTGCTTTATAGGCATCGCTGGCAGTCGGCCTACCTACTGATGATGGCAACAATGATGGTGGACCTCGATCATCTTTTAGCTAACCCTATTTATGATGCTAGTCGCTGTAGTATTGGTTTTCACCCGCTTCATCAGCCCTGGTTTATTTCTCTTTATGTGATTCTTTGCTTCATACCAAAAACCCGTATTATCGGTGTTGGATTGATCATTCATATGATTTTAGATTCTGTCGATTGCCAAACCACTAATGGGGTATGGATAAGCTAATAGAGGGTTGATTATCATAGCGCCATCAGTGCAATTTAAACTGTACTTAAATTTTTAAAAACGGACTTTATATTATGACAAAATTGAATCTTGGAGCCGTGGTGGCTCTGGCAGCTTCTTTAATGCTTTTTTCTACCGCCAAAGCAGATGAAGGTATGTGGCAACCCTACCAATTACCCGCTATTGCTGATGAGCTTGCGGATAAAGGACTTGAAATAGACGCTACATCAATTTCTAAATTGACTGAATTCCCAATGAATGCGGTGATTAGCTTAGGTGGTTGTTCAGCCTCATTTGTATCACCCAAGGGTTTGGTGGTTACTAATCATCATTGTGCTTATGGCTCCATATTGCACAACTCCACACCTGAGAATAATCTTTTGAAAGATGGTTTTTTAGCGTCTTCTTTTAGCGAAGAGCTGCCCGCCACGCCAGGGTCACGAGTCTATGTGACTGAAGAGGTGACGGATGTGACTGCAAAAGTGATAGCAGGCACTGAGAGTAAATTGGGAAATGCTTTCTATGAGGCCATTGATGCCCGTGAAAAATTGCTAATTGCAGAATGTGAGAGCGAGGGGGGTTATAGGTGCCAAGTCTACAGTTTTCATGGTGGGTTGGAGTACTACTTAATTAAGCAGCTAGAAATTCGCGATGTACGCTTAGTGTATAACCCAGCAGGCAGCATTGGTAAGTACGGTGGAGACATTGATAACTGGATGTGGCCTCGGCACACGGGAGACTTCTCATTTTATCGAGCCTATGTTTCTAAACAAGGGTTACCTGCAGATTACAGTGCTGACAATGTTCCCTACCAGTCTAAAAGCTTTCTAAAAGTGTCAGCAAAAGGTGTTAGTGAAGGTGATTTTGTGATGGTGGCGGGTTACCCGGGCCGTACAAATAGATATCGCACTGCCACTGAGGTTGAGAACCAGTTTGAGTGGGCTTATCCAGAGGCAAAAATACTGCGTGAGCGTTTTATCGAGATTATTGAGCAGACTGCGCCAGAGGGCACTGATGAGCGGATCAAGTACGAGAGCATGTTGGCGGGGTTAGCTAACTATGCAAAAAATTTCACCTCAATGATTGAGTTTTATGGAAAGTCCACCATGCTTGATGATCGCAAACGTCGCCAAGCGGAACTTGCTAATTGGATTGATCAAAGCGCTGAGCGTCAGGCAACCTATGGTAAGACACTAGCAACACTGGATATGCTTATTCAGGAAAGTCAGGCTCACAAGGCCAGAGACTTAATTGTCGGATACATGCGCTATACCACCATGCTGCCCACCGCAACGCGCTTATATCGTCTGGCTAATGAGAAGTTGCTGGATGATATGGAGAGAGAACCCGGTTACCAAACTCGTGATATGACACGATTCAAGTCAGGCATGGAGCGTATTGATCGCCGTTATGCAGCTAGTGTTGAAAAAGCATTGTTATTTGAAATGCTAAAGCGCTACTCCGCACTGCCTATGGATGAGCGCTTTTCTGAGTTTGATAAGGTATTTAAGTTGGGTAAAACGTTTAATGGAGCCAAGTTACGGCGAACGTTGGATAGAATGTATTCAAAAACTAAGCTGAACGAATTGGATGTGAGGCTTGCTTGGATGGTTAAATCTGTTGAGGAGTTTAAGGCTTCGAGAGATCCCTTTATTCAATATGCGGTGGCAATGTATGACACTAATATGGAGCAAGAGAGAGATGATAAAGAGCTAGCAGGTAAGTTAATGAAGGTTCGTCCTCTATACATGCAAGCGATTATTGCGTTTAACCGAGATCAAGATAAACCGGTTTACGCAGATGCAAATTCTAGCTTGAGAGTGGCAGTAGGGCATGTAAAAGGGTATTCACCTCAGGATGGTTTGCGTGCTGAGCCCTTTACTCGATTAGAGGGGATTCTTGCCAAAGACTCTGGTGATGACCCGTTTGATTCTCCTAAGAAACAGTTAGAGTTGATCAAGCAAAAACAGTACGGTGATTTTTATGTCAAAGAGATTGATTCGGTCCCCGTTAATTTTCTTTCTACATTAGACAGTACGGGTGGTAATTCAGGGTCACCAACATTAAATGGCCGCGCTGAATTGGTTGGGTTGCTGTTTGATGGTGTTTATGAAAGTATTATTGCGGACTGGGGTTATGACGATGATACGAACCGATCTATCCAGGTTGATAGTCGGTACATGCTTTGGGTGATGAAGTATCTGGATAAGGCTGATCGCTTGTTAGAAGAAATGGAAGTTGTAAACTAAGATGCTCAGAGGGGTTGTTGGCTAGCTAGCTAATAACCCTTTACTGTTTTTTTAGAGTGGGTCGAACCATTGAACCAATAAGTTACACTACGGTCATCGATTAACCAAAATAGTAACAAAAAGATGACTAAATTAGAGGGTGTTAGAGTAATGAAATACTTTGTTATTGGCTCTTTGTTAACCGCTTACTTATCTATCTTCCATTCTTTTTCTTTTGCTCAGACAACACATGAGTCGCCTGTAATGCAAGGGTTTCCTCCAACTAGAGAAAGCCAAGCGACCATGAAGAACTATCGGGAGTACCCCATTAGTCAATGGACATTTAGCAATGCAGGCGCACCTTTAAACGTAGTAATGATTCCTCGACAAGGGGAAATTTTTGAGTTAGCTGGGCCCACTAGGCCGGATCTTGGCAATTTTGCTGTGTCTGATTCCGCAGGAAAAACCATGAATTTTGAAGATTTATTTGCTCAAAATTATGCTGATGGCTTGGTAGTTGTGCAGGGCGAAGAGTTGTTATATGAGAAATATTTTAGGCATCTAGATGCACATGGCCAGCATATTTGGTTTTCAATGAGTAAGTCATTGGCGTCTGCCGCGTTAGGCCTATTGGTAGAGGCGGGTAAAATTGATCTTGCGGCTTCACCCACTAAATACATCCCTGAGCTAAAAGGAAGTGGCTTTGACAGAGTCACAATTCAGCATGTCCTAGATATGGCGAGTAGCATCGATTTTAATGAAAATTACACCAATATTAATTCTGATTTTTTGGTTCACTATGCACCGGCATTGAATTTAGTTTGGCTAAAAGGTGCTGCGGACGTAAAGCCAGGAGAGACTCAGATTTATGGGGTCCATGACTTTTTGACTCACTTTATTAAACCCGATCTCAAACGACAGCCGGGCGATAATTTTGATTACAATTCGAGTAATGCCGATGTGCTGGGGTGGTTAATTTCTCGTGTCAGTGGCCAGCCTTTTCAAGACTATATTCAGCAGAATATTTGGTCAAAAATTGGTGCTGAGCACGATGGTTATATTGCTGTTGATAGGGCATTTATGCCGGCAGTAACCGGCGGTATGAATAGCACGACCCGCGATGCCGCTCGCTTCGGCATGATGATTCGTGATAATGGCCAGTTTAATGGTGAGCAGATCATTCCGGCCCGTTGGGTGAAGGCGACTCTGGATATTACTGATAAACTTAGTACCAACATGAAAACCAACGCTAAGTATTCTGAAGAACCCTGGTTGGCTTATCACAACATGTGGTGGGTTTTGGATGAAAGTCGCGGCGAGTTTTGTGCGGTGGGTGTCCATGGCCAAGTTATTTATATCAACCAAGAGGCCGATACTGTGATGGTATGGTTTTCTAGTCAACCAGGTGCATCAGCGGCACGGGATCCTAACTTCAAATCGAAACTTGAGGCCGCTAGGAAGATGGCTAACCACTTAAAAGGATAAGAATGAATGAGTACTAATGCCCGTTGCTGTGTGACGGTATTTCTGGTGGCTATTGTTGTGATGTCTAGCCAAGCCATAGCTTCTCAAGAGATAGATAACTCAACTTCAATTTCTATTCATCAGGCAGCCAATTTGATGCAGTTGCCATTAAGTTGTGCTGAAACTGAATATCCAAACAAGCTGAGTCAGACGCTTTACAGTGATGACGATTTGGCATCGCCCAAGGCATTACATCCAGCTTTTTATGGTTGTTTTGATTGGCATTCAGCGGTGCATGGTCACTGGTCGATGGTACGCTTGTTAAAAGCCTTTCCAGATATTGAGGGCAGAGATAGAGCCCTATCAATTTTGCAGCAGCACATTACTCCCGCCAATGTAGCTACCGATCTTGCTTATTTTCAGCTCAATAATTCATGGGAGCGACCCTACGGTTGGGCTTGGTTGCTAAAGTTAATGAGCGAGTTGCACACCTGGGATGATCCGGTGGCTGCTCCGTTGGCACTGGCTCTCAAACCCTTGGCCGAGCATTTGTCAGATCAGTATGTGACGCATTTACCCAAGTTGGTTTATCCAATTAGAGTAGGGGAGCACACCAATACTGCATTTGGACTTACTTTTGCTTGGGATTATGCCCTACTGTTTGATGATTCTGACTTAAAAGCAGCAATAAAACAGCGAGCACAAGATTTTTATCTTGAGGACAAAAACTGCCCAATTGAGTGGGAGCCCAGTGGTTATGATTTCTTATCGCCCTGCCTGGAAGAGTTAGATTTGATGCGTAGGGTGTTGCCTGAGAAACACTTTATGATGTGGGTAAAAGATTTTTTGCCTCAGCTGTTGTCACCGGGTTTTGAATTAGCGGTAGGCGAGGTATACGATCGCACAGATGGCAAACTAGTGCATCTGGATGGTCTTAATTTTAGCCGCGCTTGGGTTCTGTCGGCGCTCGCTGGACAATACCCGCAGTTCCGCCATCTTGAGGTGGTTGCTGATAAGCACTTAGCGTATTCGCTGCCTAATTTAGTTGACGATAGTTATGAGGGCGGACATTGGTTAGGGTCCTTTGCTATTAATGCGCTTTTGCCATAAGTTAGACGAATCTTTGCGGAGTTAAAGAACAAATCGATGAACTTTGTAACCTATGCTATACCTTTTTTTCTACTGCTGATTCTGGTGGAACTGGTCTGGGGTTGGATGAAGGGTAACAATACCTATCGTATTAACGATAGCTTAAATAGTATGAGTCTGGGGCTGTTAAGTACGGTAACTAAGTTTGTGTTCTTAAACATTGGACTTATCGTGTTTACAGGGATTGAGCAAAACTTTGCCCTATGGGCGTTTAATATAGAGTCTTATGGTCATTGGTTGTTGGCCATACTGTTGTATGACTTTCTCTATTACTGGTTTCACCGAATTAGCCACGAGCGCCAATTTTTTTGGGGCTCTCACGTGGTGCATCACCAGAGTGAGGATTACAATCTTAGTACGGCGTTGCGTCAGACTAGTACGAGCTTTTTGACGACATGGGTATTTTTTATTCCCTGTTTTTTTCTCGGTATGCCGATATATATGTACGTTAGCGTTGCCACTGCTCATTTAGTCTATCAGTTTTGGGTGCATACCCAACACATCGGTAAACTTGGAATCTTTGAGTGGTTCATGGTTACTCCTTCAAATCATCGCGTGCACCATGCACAAAACCACAGTTACATTGATAAGAACTACGGTGGTTTATTGATTATTTGGGACCGGCTATTTGGCACATTTAAAGAAGAGGAAGAAGACCTAAAGCCGATCTATGGCATCCGCTCACCCCTCAAGAGCTGGAATCCAATATGGGCCAATACTCATGTGTTTATCACTATGGTGCGTGATGCATGGGGAACAGCTAATTGGAGTGATAAGGTGCGAATACTGTGGTCGCCCACGGGCTGGCGACCGGATGATATGGCAGAACGCTACCCCGCTGCCAAGTCTGATCTCGAAGACTTTAAAAAATATGATCCAAAGTTAGGCGCCATAGCTAGTATTGCCATTATTGGTCAATATGTACTGATCTCCTTCTTCCATTTTTGGGGGGCCCTAAAGGTGTCAGTGTTAAGTATTGAGGTGCTTTGGGCAACTGTGATTGCCCAAGCTTACACCCTATTGGTAATAGGGGCGGCACTGGATGGCAAGCGCTACGTGCAACAATTGGAGTACACAAGGTTATTTGTTTTGGTAGCCATGCTTTTTGGTAGTTTTAATGCAGGCTTGATTGGAATTAACTGGTTGTTCTATGGTAGTGCATTACTCCTAGTGAGTGCTGGAGTGATGCGTCTATGTGTTAACGCAGAGTTGGATGATGTGGCTGAAACTAGCTCTGATCCTGCCTAAAGATATCGTTTAATTATTGTGGATGAGCTCGTGAAAAAAAGTAACAAAGGTATACCTCATTCTATTGTGTCGCCCATGGCTGCGGCGATAGTAGGTGTCGAAGTAAAAATAGGGCAGATGGTTGAGCAAGGAGAAATTATTGCGACCATAGAATCCATGAAAATGCAGACTGCCATTGAGTCGCCTGTTTCAGGTAATGTTATCGATGTGAATGTTATTGTCGGAGAGACAATTCAAAGTGACCATGAGATCTGTCGGATAGAAGAGTCTATTGGTTCCAGCCCCGCTGTGAAAAAGACTCAATCTAAGGCAGTTGACACTCGCAATCCATTGGATACGCTGAATCAAGAATTACAGAGTAGCCTAGATAGTGGCCGCACAAAAGCAGTCTCTAAGCGCCATGCCAAAGGTTACCGTACCGCTCGGGAGAATCTCCACCAACTGTGTGATGATGGTTCTTTTGTTGAGTATGGGCAGTTAGCTGTTGCCGCTCAGCGCGATCGAATGACTGCCGAGAAGCTTAAATCTGATACCGCAGCAGATGGCGTTATTACTGGTCTAGCGACCATTAATCGAGATCAATTTGGGGAGTATGCAACTCAAGTTGCTGTTGTGATTAATGACTACACGGTGCTTGCTGGAACCCAAGGGTATTTTCATCATCGTAAAATTGATCGCATTTTAGATCAGGCAAAACGCTCATTTCTTCCTGTGGTTATGTACACCGAAGGTGGTGGCGGTCGTCCTGGAGACACCGATGTAAAGATACAAATCGCCGGGCTAGATGTACCCACCTTTGCGACCTGGGCTAGCCTGAGCGGCCAAGTGCCCATGATTGCAGTAAACAATGGCTACTGTTTTGCGGGCAATGCGGCCTTATTTGGTTGTGGAGATATCCGAATTGCCACCAAAAGTTCATGGATCGGTATGGCTGGGCCAGCAATGATTGAGGGGGGTGGCTTGGGTAGCTTTTCACCAACTGATATCGGGCCTATTAAGATTCAGGCAGAAAATGGTGTGGTTGATTTAGTGGCAGATGATGAGAGTCATGCGACAGAGTTAGCCAAGCAGTGTTTGAGTTATTTTCAGGGAGATAACGAAGATTGGCAGTGCCCAGACCAACTCGCGTTGCGCGACATAATGCCCGCTGATAGGCGTTATGTTTATGATGTGCGCTCAATTATTACTTCCTTGGTAGACACTGAAAGTTTTATAGAGCTAACCAAAGACTATGGTTGCGCTGTGATTACTGGTTTTGCCAGAATCGAGGGTAGAGCGATTGGTTTGATAGCTAATGACTGTCGTATGCTTGGTGGTGCAGTAGATGCAGAGGCCGCCGAGAAAACTGCGCGATTTATCACTCTCTGTGATAATTTTGATATACCCATCTTGTCCCTTTGTGATAGCCCTGGTTTCATGGTGGGCCCCGCTAGTGAAGAGCAGGCCGCGGTGCGTCGAATGGCGCAGTTATTTGTCGCTGGTGCCAAATTAAGTACGCCGCTGGTTACTATATTTTTGCGAAAAGGTTATGGCCTTGGAGCCATGGCTATGGCGGGAGGTAGTTTTCATAAGCCTATTTACAGTGCATCCTGGCCGAGCGGTGAATTTGGCGGAATGGGGCTTGAAGGAGCGGTGCGATTAGGCTTTAAGAAAGAGCTTGAGGCTGTAGCCGACAAAGAAGAGAGAGAGACTTTATTTGCCCAATTACTTGAACAAATGTACGAACAAGGTAAAGCCACTGAGGCCGCCTCGCATCTGGAAATTGATGCTGTGATTGACCCCGCTGACACTCGCGGGGTCATTGTTAGAGCTTTTGATAGCCGGCTCAATTAGTTTCAATCCAAATAACATAGAGGTAGAGCAATGAGTGAAACCAATGCGCTAAATACCGGGTTAAAAAACCCTTTTGACAGCTGGAAGTCTATTGCGATTAGCCTCTATATGACCTTGGTTGGTTATGGTGTTTTGGTGGGTATTCCGGTGATTAGCACAGCCTGGGTTACTTTGTTGGGGTTCTCTGAGGTGGAGGTGGGGCGAGTTGCAGGTGCTGATCTGGGTGGTTTGTCAGTTGGTGCGGTAGTCACAGCAATATTTATCGCCAAGGTCAACAGGCGGATGTTAGTGCTGGTGGGCCTGTCATTGGCAGTGATCGCCAATGCTTTGTGTATCAGTATTGTAGATTATGACCAGGTCCTTTGGTTGCGGTTTTTATCCGGTTTAGGAAGTGGTATTTATACAGCCGTTGCAGTGTCCTGTTTAGGTGCAAGTTCCAAGCCGGCTCGGGCATACAATGCTATGTTGTTTGCATTTGCTTTTTCTCAAGCATTGGAAATGCACTTCTTACCTTTGCTGTCTATGTCTGGCATTTATACGGTATTTATAGTTTGTTTTTTAATTACTCTGGCGTTTATAGGCTGGATCCCCGCGCGTGCTTCCGAAGAATCATCTGAAGTATCAATGGTATCGGATAGCAAATTAGTCGACCAAAATATACCGGCTTACGTTCCTTGGTTATGCTTGGTTGCTATGGTGATAACTTATATTAATATTGGCGCCTACTGGACTTATATAGAACTGGCCGCCACTGCAGACCAAGCTGACTCTGAATGGGTGGGACAAGTATTAACCTGGTCTTCATTTTGTAGTTTAGTGGGCTGTTTATTTGCCACTATACTGAGTAATCGTTACGGTTTGCTTAGGCCTTTACTTGTTACCCTGATAACTATGTCGGTAATTGTTGGCATGCTTGCTAATGGCATTACAGATAAAAACATTCTGATTAGTGTCTTCTCGTTTAATTGTTTGTGGATCTTCATTGATGTTTATCAAATGTCGACCATTGCCAATGTTGATAAAACTGGTAGATTTGCCTCTTTGATGCCCGGCGCTCAGGGCCTTGGTCAGATTATTGGGCCTAATATGGCCGCATCGATTCTAGGTTTAAACCTAGGTTACTCAGGCGTTTTTGTTATGTGTTCGGCCGCGGCTCTTGTGGCCATGAGTCTATATTTATTTATGTACTTCCGCTTTAGACGCACGATTCCTGAATTTGCCTATGCAACCTAGGTTTCTTGCCTGATAGCGAGTTTGACCCCTGCCATCTGGCTTTTTGCAGATTATTAGTCGCTCTGTTGAGTGATGGTGTCGCATCAGTGACAGCGTCGCAAATCAAACTTCACGCATACTGGCGTCCTTTGTTCCACAGTAGCTCGGTGTTATTCGTGCAGTGTGTACTAATTAGTAATCAATTACTTGCGGTGAACCAATCGTGGGGTGTTTAGAAGGAGAGTTTTAGTGTCTATCAGCGTTTTCGACCTATTTAAGATTGGTATAGGCCCATCTAGCTCGCACACCGTGGGGCCCATGTGTGCGGCCCATGGATTTATTAAAGGGCTTCGCGATAGCGCAGAACTCGGCTCCGTTGTTCGAGTAAAAGCCGAAATGTATGGCTCCCTGGGTGCAACGGGTAAGGGTCATGGTAGCCCTGGTGCAGTGATGATGGGTCTGGAAGGAGAGCTTCCTGAAACGATTGATGTCAGGTCGATCGATAGGCGTGTTGAGGATATTCTCTCCAATGGAAAAATCATGTTGGCTGGAGAGTACTCTATAAAATACAGCCAAAAGAACGACCTTGT
>ENA-ORXI01001565-ORXI01001565.1-sediment-metagenome-genome-assembly--contig:-NODE-1565-length-17571-cov-18.024237_pt1 | contig 17571 bp, 17 predicted proteins | sample MGYA00237861_ERZ511468 | MGnify/ENA primary metagenome ERZ511468 (study PRJEB26299, sample SAMN06266213) | sediment metagenome | isolation source: Hudson Canyon methane seep mesocosm | place... | reverse complement strand
GTTGATATCCCTTCCATAAGCTTACAATTAAAGTTTCCCTTCAACAAAGATGACTAAGGAACTGACTGTTTCAAATACCTGAGCATCAATTTCATCATCTTCAACAAAAAAACCAAATCTATTTTCCAGTGCCGTTAAAATAGAAACAACTGCCATAGAGTCAAATTCAGGAAATGCACCTAGCAATGGAGCGTCATCTTTTAACAATGCATTATCACCTTTAAGTTGCAAAATGCTGATTAAAATCCCTTTAACGTCTGTTGATATTGACATATATACCTAAATTTATTATTACTTTCTTTTTATAAAAAACTTCTTAAAATAAAACCGGGTATATTGATTGATCATTTTCAAGCAGCCTGACAATGTTCGCCAATTAAAAACCATTATTCCCCAGCGCTCTCGCCTATGTGACATCCATTCTTTTTTGTAAGCATCATCGCCACTTAAATAATCAACACACTTTACTTTATCAACATCTATAGCATAGCGCATTAAAGTTGCTGTTAAAATGGTTCCTGTCGTTAATTTCTTATATTTTTCATCATAAGCTAACTTATAGATATAGGCCGTTTCATCTGACACAATCCATAATTGTGAAGCGATAGCAATATTATTTATATAAGCGATACCTAAACGTAATGTCCCTTGTTTTGAAGCCATTCGTATTAAACCTGATATAAAATCAGGAAAAGTTTCTTCACTTTTCCAGCTTAAAGCGTAAACATCTTGAAATGCCTGAATAGCTGTTTCTAACTCATCTTCCTTATGGATAATTTCAATGCGTGCCCCCTCAATTAGATTAAATTGCCTAGTTTTCCTAAGCACCGTATTCCTAACTTTTGAAGATAACCCTGCAAAATACTCATCAAATGAACGATCATTTACCTCTAAATACCAGTTTGCAAAACAGTAAAAAGGAATACTTGGCAAACTAGATTTTTTCAGAGTAGAGGATAACTTAAGAATTTCTTGCTTATCCATTCCTCTTAAAACTAATGTCTCCCAGTTTTTATGTATTTGTTTAAAATTTACAAAAAAATCTAATACATCAAGGTTATCAAATTGCTTATTCAATTGAAAAAAAGGTGAATAATAATTACCTAGACTTTCAAACGCTAACCCTCCTCCCCTTTTTAAAGTCGTTAAAACCTTAAGTGCTAAAACTGCATGAATAGCATTATTTTTATCATATACTATAAATTGCGCTGAGCAGTTATTTTCTCGATTTAAAACGGTATCTACAAAATTTTCATACCAAGAAAAAGAGCAAAAAAAACTATTATGCTCTGAGTTTAAACAATTAATAGCAGAAATGGGTAAAGTTTCTAGAGTATATGTCTTACAAGCCATTTTTTAATAAATCATCAACACGGCGTAAATTAGTATCCCAGTTGTAATGTTCAAGTACACATTGTCTTGCCTGATTACTTTCTGTGTTATTTAACAACGTTAAAGCCCCGTCAACCATTTCCTCAACAGTTTCAGCAATAACTGGAGAAAATTCGTCAAAGCTACGGATACCATTTAAAGCATTTTTTGTTGCCAAAATAGGTTTTCCCATAGCCATCGCCTCGAGGACTTTATTTTGAATCCCTCGAGCAATTCTTAAGGGTGCAACAGAGATTGTCGCACAAGCAATGTAAGGACGAATATCATCTACACTGCCTGTCACATAAACGCCTGTTATTTCTGCTAGTTTTAGAACCTCATCACTTGGGTTCATACCTACAATATAAAAACAAGCATTGTTCACTTTTTGTTTAATTAGCGGAAATATTTCTTCAGCAAACCAAATAGCAGCATGAATATTTGGCCAATAATCCATTGCACCAGCAAAAACAAAAACGGGGATATCTATAGGATAAGGTGATTTATACCCCAAAGATGGATCAAAATATTTACTATCTACCCCATGGACTCTAAAAACCACTTTATTAGCTACTCTAGGTACTAATTGTTTAAAAAAATCAGCCTCTTTTTCTGATACAAAAACAGTAGCATCAAATTTAGTTGCCATTTCAGCTTCATAGGCTAATAATTTTTTAGATTCGCGCAGATACAGCCAACTTAAAGGCCAAATATGATCCTCTGCATATAACCTCCACTTATCAGAATCCACATCCACCAAATCAAGTACCGAATGTCCTTGTAGAGGTAACTTATGACTAACATATTGAGCCATCACACCTGAAAAAATAAGAACAGAATCAATTTTTTCTTGCTGAACAGTATTATAAACCCAGTTCTGTAACTGTTTGTTTCTATAATAGGGTAAAGACAACGGTTCGCCAGTTAAAAGCCCTCGTAGGCTCATTACTTTAGATATTTTAGGGTTAAGCCCTACAACACTGCTATCTACACAATATTTTTTAAGCTCGTCAACATACTGCCAATCGACTTCATCATCAATAAAACAACCTAAATAAATATCATATCTTGTTGATAAGAATTTCAGTAAATTAAATGATGCTATTTTATCCCCTTTGTTAGGGGGATAAGGTAAACGATGAACAAGATAAAGAAGTTTTTTCATTTAAATTAAAGTATCAAGAGTTTTTAGAAGCCAAAGTTTCTAAATATTGTTGGACATCAGCGTTTTCAACACGTTCATATATTTCAGCAACAGATAAATTTAAATCAATAGACTTAAAAACACCTCATCACCTAAAAAAAAATGCTCTGACTGCCAATGGTTACTGTTACGGCAGACCTCAATATCAACCACATTCTGCTCAATAACCACATACTCCTGTAAAGTGGGTAAGCTTTGAAAACTGTTCGTTTTAATGTTTGGTCAATACGCCGAGTAGACTTTGATAGCACTTCAACAATAAATAAAGGCGAATCCGTTACGCCATTTTCATTTGCCTGATGATCACACACAACCATGGTATCGGAATAAAAGAAATCAGAATTAACCTGCACTTTCATATCAGAGGCAAAGGGCTCACATGGAGAACCTTTTAAATAATTTCTTAACTCACTAACAATACGATTATGATTAGTACTTGCTCCAGCCATGGCATACACATCACCATTAATGAGCTCGTGTTTTAATTCATTGGTAAGTTCATTTTCCAAATAAACTTCTGTTAATATAAAATCATTTTTGTATTTTAAACTCATATCCAATATTAAGGTGTTTTACATGTTGTAAATTTAAATAAGGCCTAGGCATTTACAGGGTGTTGTAATTGAAAAATTCGTATCCCCCATGCAATAGATATAACCATTGCTAAATACAAAATGCACCATCGTAAAATCAATACATCTGAGCTTAAAGATGTTAGTCTATCAGGGCCTAGTAAAAAATCCACACCAGAATAAGTTGTATTGTATTTAGTAAAAGAACTCACCAATCCTTGATTTAATAACCACCATCCCAACGGTAACATAGCAACTGTAAACAAAACATTTACTATAGACTGTCTTCCCACACTTATCCAGCGCCCTCCCACAAGAACTGCATTGAGGGAGAATATAAAAACAAGTAAATATAAATATCCTCCTCCTCCTAGGCCAAACTCCCCCGGCCTCTCAATGAGTTCATTGAGATTATCAGTAGACGACGCATCAAATGCAATATATTTAAATAAAAGAAACCAGGGAGCAGCATATAATAGACATTTTAAAAAGTACTTTATTCCCCCGCTCCCCATACGACAGGATATATGAAAAGAAGACATTGTAATCACTATAAATAAAAATAATGGACCTGTTAGAGCTATGTACCTTATAAGTCTTTCAATTTCCAGAATAACAAAATCAGAATTTATAAAATGAAAAATAGCCGCACCCAAGTCCCCCCAAATTTTTTTACCCATCATAAGATAGTTAATATTGGCTGACCCCGTTACATCCATTATTGTTTCATGCGTTAATCCAATAATAGTTATTAAATAACTAATAAAACTCACGCCAAAAATAGCTACAGGAATAGACCAGAATAGGTTTGAACGTCCAATTATCCACACGGAAAAAAAAGCGCAGCCAATCCCATTCCATGCTAAAGATAAGGCAAAAAAAATAATATAGAATATTGAGCCATTACCTGAAAACATTTCTTTTACATTGTAAGGAATGTTTGGGATTTTAAGTATTGAAAAAATTGCTAAAGATATACAAAAAACACCACCAACAAGTAAAATGATAGCTTGTTGATTATGACTTTTTTTGACAGGAAAAACAGCCCTTTGTATATTTTGCAAGTTCACATTGCTTTTTTTAGTATCCAAAACTGCTCTATGATTAAAATTATTCCCCTTAACCTTGGCTGGTATTTTTGTAACCTTATGCTCAGTCTCCGCAACTACCCATCTAGGCTTTAAATACAAAGCAATTATCAGAAAGTATAAAATATCGGTAATTTCAGCCGTGTGCATAATTTGAAAACTCTGAATGCATTCAATCATTAAAATCCAACAAGTAGACAACAACCAAACACGTCTCCAGCTATACCCAGCACAATACCCTAGCCACAATATTGAACCATACAAAAAGAATTTTTTGCTCAAAACACTTGCATTAACTAACATCGAGCCCGTTAAAAAACCCTCAAAAGGAAGCCATATAAATTCATTGTAACCAGCAACCAAAGGGGTGATACCATCAAACATAATAGTAAACAATATTAATGCTAATAAAAATTTACTTTTATGTACGTATTCAATCCTCCATATCCATTGAATTATTAGGGCTAAGATTCCACCAATAACTTCAGATAAGGTCAATTGCCCACCCACTAAAAACAACTGAATTATTAAACTTACTGGTAAAAACCAATAAATATTTTTAACACCAAACACAGCTGGTTTAATTGATTGCCACAATCCAATAAAAACCAACCATGCACTCATTTGAAATAATATGTGAGAAAACTCAAATTCTGGCTCTAAAAATAAAGGTTTTAGTGCATCTCTTACTGATTGCAGGTCTAAAGTTGGAACAAAAGGAACCCACAAAGTAGCTAACCAAGCAGCTAGTAAAAACTTAGGAAAGGATAATTCCAAGTTTGCTTCGAATGTTTTAATGTATTGAGCAATAACACCATTAATTAAGAGAGAGCCTCCCAGTAAGATTCCAGCAACATTCCAAAATACATCTTGTAATTCAGGGCTTCTATCAGGCAGCCAGAATTGACCAATTTGTAATAATAAAGAAAACACTGCACCGCTAAATAAGAGCTTTAAAAACCGCAGTAACCCATTGTTTTCATCTCCTCCTTTTATCATTCCTATTGCACCATAAGGTATAAACAAAACGATATTAGAAATAATGTCCCCACGACTAGAAACTAGGCTCCAAGTCCTCCAGAACTTCTCCCATAATTCATCAGTAAAGAAACTCGTACTAAACTCAAACGGAAAAAAGGACCCATAAGTAATCAAAAGGACAATTAAATAAAATAATTTATTCATTTCAGCCTGCTCCTATAATTCTTTAAATAAATTAAAACAGCTATTAATAAGCTTTTTTTTCCTCTTGTTTTTTTATATAAAGGTTTATTATAAACACCATGTAAATCTTCAACCTTTAAGTCTATTCCTAAAGAATTATTTAAGTCTAGCAATGTCTGCTCAGGCTTTAGAATTAAATCATCAAATAATACAGCACCATTTTTTATCTTATGTTTCAATATAAAGCTTTTTATTAATCCCTTTATCTGGGCATTATATTGCCGACAGTAGCCCAAAGTTTGCACATTTTTCCTCAACAATTCAGAAACCCAGCGCTGAGAAATAGATCGATCAATAAAAACAATATGGAGATTGTCTTTGTTCAACATCTGAATCCAAAATGGCATGGTCACCCATAATCTAGGGTCTTTCCAGATCCAAGGCGCAAACACATCACATTTCTCAATAAAAGTTTTAAATGGCTCTAAATCAATTGTATTAAATAAAAACTCCACCTGCCTAATTTTTTCAGCTTTAACAGAAATACTATAGCCCTTGTCATAATCAACAGCTTTCAATAAAAGCTCATTCAAATACACTAGGTCACTATTTTCATAGGTGTTGTAATCAGTTTTTTTACAAGTTGAATCCCCAGCCCAATATCCTGCTTTAGATAGCAGGTTAGTTACCACTGAACTTCCTGAAAGACCACTTGTTAATACAATAATATTTTTCATTTACTCATTAAGAAATTTACCCATTAAAAATAGTTATTTCAAATTTTTCCAACTAACAAGATAAAAAAGCGTAACAAAAAAAACCATTAAAATAAAATAAATATTCACTATCTAGCTTTGAACAATCCTCCAAAAAAGCCTATAATCAGGCCAACTAAATTGTTAGCCACATACTTTCAGCCATTAATTATTAAATGCCATCACAAACTATCAATCAGCATCATATTTTAGTGCTTGATGGGGAGCAATATTCCTCTCTCGCTATAGTTCGGTCATTAGGCAGAAAAGGGCTTAAAATCACAGTCGCAGCTGCTGATAACAATGCTATTTGTCGCCACTCTAAATTCACAACAAATTTCTTTACCTATCCCAACCCATTAGTCGATGTAGAAGGGTTTTGCCAAGTTGTTTGCGAGCAATTATCTAAAGCAAAATATACACTCATTATTCCAGTTACAGAACTAACCACCCTTCCTTTATCAAAAATAAGAGAGCGAATTGAACTAAAAAGTTGTTTGGCAATAGCTGATAATAAAGCACTAGAACAGGTCACAGATAAAGCAAAAACTTTCACGTTAGCTGAACGTATTGGTGTCCCAGTCCCTAGAAGTCATTATATTAACACTCTGCACGCATTAGAAGAAATTATAGAAAATGTCAGTTTTCCTGTTGTTATCAAACCATCTCGTTCGATAGCCGACCAAAAGGATGACATACGTGCAAAATTAACAGTCGATTACGCCTTTAATATTGACGAGCTAAATAAAAAAGCCAAACAGTTTCTTAAAACATCAAAAATAATACTTCAAGAATATTTTGAAGGCATAGGAACAGGTATTGAGCTTATTGCTGACCAAGGCCATATTATCCACGCATTTCAGCACCAACGCATGCATGAACTCCCTCTAACAGGAGGTGGTAGTTGTTTACGTAAAAGTGTAAAAATAAACCCACAACTTCTAGAATACTCACAAAAATTAATTAAAGAACTTAACTGGCATGGTGTCGCCATGGTTGAATTCAAACACAACCCTGACAACAACAAAAGCTGCCTTATGGAAATTAATGGTCGTTTTTGGGGGTCTTTACCTTTAGCAGTCTCATCAGGTTCAGATTTCCCTTGGTTTTTATATCAATTACTTATTAACCAACAACATCCCAAACAACTTACCTCTTCTCCTGGGCATATTTCACGCAAAATTCAAAGTGATTTATATTGGTACATTCAAACTGTATTTAAAAGAGATGACAACCCTCTAATTAAATGGCCGAGTAAAACGCAACTACTCAAAGATTTTGTATCTATATTTCACTATAAACACCATTTTGATGCCTTTTATTACCAAGATCTAAAGCCAGGTTTTGTTGATTTAGGACGTACAGCATCATGGCTATATTATTTTACCCATGATTTTATCCAAAAACGCACACTGTATAAAAAACACCTAAAAATAAAACAAAGTAATGCTTTACAAAAACCGTTAGAACAAGCAAAAAACATTTTATTTTTATGTTATGGCAATATTAATCGCAGTGCTGCTGCTGAATGTATTTTTAAGCAACAAACTAATAAACCAGGCTATCAAGTGCAATCAGCTGGTTTTCACCCAATAGACAAACGTCCAGCTGACCCCAATATTGTCAAAATAGCTAAACAACAACAAATAGATATGCAAAACTGTTCATCACAAACGGTTGATAAACAAGTGCTAGAAACAGCAGATATAGTTTTTGTGATGGAAATAGATCATCTTCTAAAATTATTCAGCTTATATCCACAATACAAACATAAAGCCTATTTGCTTGGTAGTCTTGATACAGATAAAACATCTGAGTTAGAAATTAGTGATCCTTATGGAAAAACAATAGAAGAATACCAAGCCTGTTTTAATCAAATAAAAACTTGTATTAACTTTTTGAATATAAAAACTCATTAGCATGCTTAATACACCTAAAAATCACCTTGATACCTCTGAATTAAAACACCCCGTATTAATGATCATCATTGATACTGAAGAAGAATTTAATTGGAATGAGCCTTTTAACCGTCAAAACACTCACGTTAAAAACATTGCTCATCAAGAAAAAGCTCAAAAGATCTATGCCAAATACGGTATTAAACCCACCTATGTCATTGACTATCCTGTTGCCAGTCAACTAGAAGGCATTCAACCACTAAAAGAATTATATGATAATGATCTCTGCGATATAGGTGCTCATTTACATCCCTGGGTAACACCACCTTTTACAGAAGAAGTAAATAATTACAACTCATTTCCTGGCAATTTGAGCTATGAACAAGAATATGAAAAGTTAAAAATACTGACAGAAACCATCAGTGAAAACTTTGGATTTAACCCCACGATATATAAAGCAGGTCGTTATGGTGTTGGTAAAAACACTAGCGATATATTAGAAAAACTAGGTTACACCATTGATTGTAGTGTTGTACCAAATTCAGACTTTAGATCAACTGTAGGTCCAAATTTCACCAACATAAAAAGTTGTCAGCCTTATTCTTTTGCAGACAATAAAATACTAGAAGTACCACTAACAGTTGGCTATGTAGGTGGTATAGCAAAAGCCGGCACTAAGTTTTACCAAACTATTCAACAAGATAAATTGATAAAACTTAAAATACCAGGAATTTTATCAAGACTAGGCTTATTTGAACGCATACGCCTATCCCCTGAAGGACAAAGTATTGATGAATTAAAACGACTTACACTAAGTATGCTAAAACAAAACCATAGAGTATTTTGTCTTACTTATCATAGTTCATCATTAATGATTGGCGGATCCCCTTATGTAAACAATGAACAGGAATTAAATGTTTTTTTAAATACTTTAGAAAGCTACCTCGATTTTTTTAGTCATAAGATCAAGGGTCAATTCGATTCATTAAACAACTTAAAATAAAAAATATGCTTGACGATACTATGTTGTTTGAAGCCTTGGCGATGGCGTTAATTGAAAAAGAAATGCCCGTCAATAAAGTAGGTCAATTGCTGAAGGAAAATCCACATAGAATCTGGACCATCTTTAAATCACTGGGTCAAAACACCTAATCCTCGCCATAAATTAGAGCTCATGGATGACGTAAACGGCACAATAATAGCCAAGAGCGTGTAGACAAATAACGATGCACGTTTATTGCCGAGTTTGGTGTCGGAAAAATGAGATTGTAGAAGAAGATCGCGTAAAATGAACATGAATGAGGTCTTTTTGTCTGTATAGTCAATTGCTTAGAACAATGTATTATACAGGATTTTAAGGCTTCATTCACCAATAAGCTAATGTTTTAAAAGAAATAAAATTCATTTCAGAAACAAAAATTAGCATTGTCTAATGTTTTTTTGAATAAAAACCGGGGAACTTCAGCATTGAAGTCATCAGAAGAAAAGATGACTGGGGCTCAAAGCACTATTTTTTAGGCGATCGAATTACCTTTGAATCCATAAACTTAACACTAGAAGTAGAAGATATCTATGCTCGAGTAAATAACAACGATATGGACGATTGGGCTGAGAAAAATAATCACTAAAGCTTATTTAGGAATAAAATGAATTTTACAAATAAACTATTTGCATTAAAAAAACTAGAACCCATTATTTTATTAAGCCATATGCGGGCTAACACCAGTTTATTTGGGCATATTCTCGGCAGTAACCCAGAAATAAATGGCTATTACGAAATGCATATTGGATACTATAGCTGGAAGAGCTTAATAAGACAAAAATTAAAATTCCTTGAAAATCATAACTTCAAACCAAAATCACACTATATTTTTGATAAGGTTTTACATAATGATCACTTCATTAATACTAACCTTCTAAATCAAAAATCAAAAATAATCATTTCATTACGTGAACCTAGCGAAACAATACCAAGTATTATAAATCTTTTTAAAAAATCAAATCCAACGCATGAATTTACAACTAAAAATGGTGCCATAGATTACTATAAACAACGTATAATTCAGCTTGAACAATATTCAGAATCTTTAAAAAATAATTTCATCTATCTAGATGCCAATAGCATTAAAGATAATACATCGGAAGTTTTTTTGTTTCTAGAAAATAACCTCGATTTAAAATACCCACTCTCTCGTGAATATGAAATTCAAGAAATGACAGGTAAAGCAAAATCTGGAGATAGTTCGCAGGAATTAAAACAAGGTAAGTTAATCGAACAAAACAAGAGCAACCACTCAACTCTAAAAATAGAGCAAGATCCAGTAATGACTGAATTGAATAACCTTTACCATAAAGTAAGGGGAAATATAATTAAAAATTCACATAATTACTAGACATAGAGGTCATTAATGAAAACTCAAGACATATTTTTTTCAGTCATTATACCTACAAGAAACAGACCTAAAGAATTTAAAAAAGCATTGGACTCAGTGCTATCGCAAACAAATCAATCATTTGAAGTTATTGTCGTTAATGATGGAACAACTAGCGAACACAAAGAAAACTATGCAGAAATTGCAATAAACTGCCCCGAAAAGGTACGATTTATTAATCTTATTGAGCGAACCCGGGGGCATGGCCATTGTTTTGCTAGAAATCAAGGTGTTGATGCTGCCCAAGGTAAGTTCATATGCTTTTTAGATGACGATGATTGGTGGCTAGATGACAACTTTTTGCAACGAGCAGCTGAATCAGTAGAAAAGTACAAAGCAGATTTTTATTTTGCCAATCAAAAAGCAATTACCCATGATGGCGAACACATCAAAAATGTCTGGGTAGAAAATCTTCCAGAAAAATTACCAGAAAATGACCCCAGATTCAAACAAACTGTTTTTCCAGTAGACATTAAAGAACTACTATTATCCTCAGGCTTCCCTCACATGAACTGCTGGGCAATTTGTAAAAAATTATATATAAAAATTGGTGGTATGGATGAAAATCTGCGCTACGAACCCGACAGAGATATTTATATTCGTGCTTTAGATAAAGCACGAACAATCTTGTATGATAAAAATTTAGTCGCACTACATAATATCCCCGACCAAACAAAAAGCAGTAACGCTTCCACGCTAACCAACAAACTTGAAAAATTATTATTTCAGCAAAGAACAGCTGATAAAGGTATTTTATTTTCAAAAAATAAAGACCTTATTAAGTTTTGTACTATTCAAAAAGGATTTATATTAAAAAAAATAGCAGAATATCTAGCTAATGAAAAGCAATATAACCTTGCATTTAATTATGCAAAACAAGGATTAACAGTGTCATTTAATATTAAATGGATGAGTTACTGCATATATTTATGGGTAAAAAACAAAATAACTCCATGAGTTTTTAGGGAAATAAAATGAATTCAGTAAAGTTAGGAATCGCAGTGGTATATTTTTTTAGTGAAAATGATTTATGGGTTTTAAATTTACATTTAAATGAAATAAAGAAAAATACTACCGTAAACTATAAAATTTATGCTGCTGCTAATCGATTAAGTGAAAAATATAAAAGCATTTTAAAAAACACACCTAATTTGGAAATAGTAGAACTTCCAAAAATAACAGAAACTGGTGCAAAAGAGCATGGAAAATATCTAGACTTATTATTAAGATATGCAATAAATGATGATTGTACACATTTATGCACACTAGACTGCGATTCATGGCCTACTCAAATGAGTTGGGATAATACTCTGATTAACTTAATGTTTAGTAAAAACATTGAACTTACGGCTGTATTAAGAACTGAACTTGGTGATAAATGGCTTCCTCACCCTTGTGGCCTAATGATGAAAAAAGAATTTATTGAAAAATATGACCCAAAAATGTGGCCTAAAGTAGATACCGAAGATTTTCAATTATTTATTGCTAAAACCGAACAGCGTTTAGACACAGGAATAGGATTTGGCTATGTGCTTTGGAAATATAATTTAAAATGGAAAAAACTTGAGAGAATAAATGTCATAAATGAACATTTTTTAATGGCAGGAATTTATGAAATCGGTATATTTCACCTTGGTGCAACATCAAGACTAAAAATTTTTTATAAGGAATTCAATAATACTAAGGCTAGAAAAATAACCTCTTTTCTAAGAAATGTTCCCTTATTATGGAAATATAAACAAAGAATTGAATTTAAAATTTTACATATATTCCCTCCAAAAGTACATTTTAATAATCTTATTATAAGTAATAAAATAAATAATCGATTAAAATCGAATCCTACTGAATTTTACAAATATTTATTAGGAAAGAATCATGACTTGTAGGTACTATTTTTTAAAAAATTTAAAATTCAATGTCTTATATAAGATTATGTTGGTTTTTTATACTAAATTAAATGAATATACATTATAGGTATATTAAAGCCATTCACCTGCTAACTGCAAATTACAGCTCGCAAAATACAATAATTATCTTCTACTAAACAAATAAATCCTGACTCAGGCATTGGATTAGGTTTTATACTCTATAAAAATAATTTAAAATTTAACCCATTATTACGTAGCAACATAAACGAAGAACATTATTTACTTGCTGGAATATACGATCAAAAAATATTTCACTTAGGTTCAATGAGCTGGGGCAAGAGAGACTTTCGCTTAGACAGAAAAAAATCATTTAGAATTAAACTGGCAGTGTATATCAGGAAGAATATAGTGCATTGCCCAAAAGGCTCGTATCGGAAAAAAATAAATGCTAATACTCACATCAGGATTAGAGAGAAATTAAAAAGCAATTCAGAAGATTGTTTTAGCTCCTTATCCAATAAAAAATAAATCAACCACTAAAAATATGAGTGAACATCTAATATCAATTATCATCCCTGCATATAATACACAACATTATATATGCGATGCCGTTAATTCGATTTTAAAACAAAAAAATTATTCAAATTTTGAAATCATAATCGTTGATGATCACTCAACAGATGATACCTATAAAGTTATTCAAAATTTAGCAAGCCAAGATTCTAGAGTCTTTATAATGAAAAATTCTAGGTGTAAAGGTGCAGCGGGCGCAAGAAATACGGGTATAGAACAGGCTAAGGGTGAATGGATTAGCTTCTTAGACAGTGATGATCTGTGGGATGATCATATGCTAGAAGAGCATCAAAAAGCATTAAATAAATATCCTAGCTCTCAATTTATTACATCTGATTGTTATATTTTAAATGAAAATAAGAATAATAAGACTCGTCAAAGTGAAATAAATTTAACTTGGAAAAAATATTTTCAAGAAGCCAATAAAAAAAATATTCATTTAAAAATTAATAATCCCATAGAAATTTTTATTAATGAAGGAAATATAACATATACAGGTGCATTTTTTATAAAAAATAAATTATTACATGATGTAGGGTTATTTAATGAGAGTTTTCTATTATCCGAAGATACTATGTTATGGATAAAATCAATGAATATCATTCCTTATTTAGTTTATATACCAAAACCTTTAATGACCTATCAGCTTAGAGAAGGAAGCCTAACTAGAAGAGGAGAACCAGGAACAACATATAAAGCAATAGGATTAAAAGAATTACTATTAGATTCTGACTTTAAAAGCCATCACTTTATTATTAAAAAACAACTATTGAAATGTACTTTTAATAATATTTATTATTATCGAAAAAATGGTTTAAAAATTAAAGCTATTACCTCATCCCTAGACGCTGTATGCCAAGATTTAAAAAATGTCAAATCTTGGCGTAACTTACTAGCCTCTATGTTATTTATTTAAAATAAATATGAAATTTTTATACAGATACTTTCACCTAGATAAAAAATAAATTAACAACTAAAATATGAATGAACATCTAATATCAATTATCATCCCAACCTATAATACACAACATTATATATGCGATGCTGTTAATTCGATTTTAAACCAAAAAAATTATTCAAATTTTGAAATCATAATCGTTGATGACTACTCAACAGATGATACCTATAAAGTCATTCAAGATTTAGCAAACCTAAACCGAGATGCTAGGATCCTTATCATGAAAAATTCTAGAAGTAAGGGTGCTGCGGGTGCAAGAAATACAGGTATAGAACAGGCTAAGGGGGAATGGGTTAGTTTCTTAGATAGCGATGATGTGTGGGATGAGTATATGCTAGATGAGCATATAAAAGCATTACATAAATACCCAGAAGCACAATGTATAACGAGTGATTTCTATATTCTAGATGAGAATAAAAATAATAAGAACCGTCAAAGTGAAATAGATTTAACTTGGAAAAAATATTGTCAAAAATCCAATAAAAACAATACACTACTACAAATAAACAACCCTGTAAAAATATTTATTAATGAAACATATTTAACCTGTACTGGAGTCTTTTTCATAAAAACAAAATTATTAAAAATAATAGGAGTATTTGATGAGAATTTAAAATTAGCTGAAGATACTATTTTATGGATTAAAGCAATGAATAAAATTCCTTATTTAATTTATATCCCAAAACCACTTATGACCTATCAACAGAGAAAAGGTAGCTTAACAAGAAGCGGGGAACCAGTCTCAATATATAAAGTTATTGGATTTAAGAATTTACTATTAGATACTGATTTTATAGATCATTACCCTATTATTAAAAAACAACTATTAAGATGCACTTTCATTAATATTTATTATTATCGAAAAAATGGTTTAAAAATTAAAGCCATTATCTCATCCCTAGATGCTGTACGCCAAAATTTAAAAAACATAAAATCCTGGAAAAACTTACTAGCCTCCATGTTATTTATTTAAAATAAAAATATGATAAATTTGTTAATATATTTTTTCCTAAAAAAAATATATTCTTATTAAGTCATATGCGTGCTAACACCAGTCTATTTGGCCATATATTGGGTAGTAGCCCTGAAATAAATGGCTACTATGAAATGCATATTAGCTATTACAGCTGGAAAAGCTTAATTCGTCAAAAATTAATATATTTAGAGAATCATCAGTTCAAAAAATTCCAAATATTTATTTGATAAAATATTACATTATGTAAATTATGAAATATTATTAGCACGTCAAGCAAAAATAATCATTTCACTTAGACCACCAGAAGAAACTATACTAAGCATTATCAATGCTATATCAAGAAAAAATTGACACCTCACATGAATTTCCGACCTTAGAAGTGTCATTGCATATTAATGATCATCAGCTAAGGTGGTTCCAATGCTGACAATTATGCAGGTGTATGAATAATTACCCTTTGAATATTGAGAATTAGATATATGAAAAAATTAATTCATTTTATAAAAACATATAATAAAATTTTAAAAACACAATTTCATTATCATTCTATTATAAAAAAAATAAGAAATAAAAAAACACCAATTAAAGTAATATTTATTGTAAATGAAAACCAAAAATGGAATAGTGATAGTCTCTATAGGGCGCTTGAAAAGAATATTAACTTCGACCCTATTATTGTCATTACTAAATTACCCAATAATACTGTTGATGTTTTTAATAAAAACATCAACTTTTTTAAAGATAGATGTTATAATTTTAAAATCGCTTTTAATGTAGATAGTAATACCCCGATTCCCCTAAAACTATTTTCTCCGGATATTGTTTTTTTTCAACAACCATACGGACCTTTGGAAAATCAAACTATTAATAGTATTTCATCGATAGCATTAACTTGTTATATACCTTATGGATTAATGGTTGCAAATAATGATGAAAATCATTATAGATTAATGTTTCAACAATTACTTTGGAAATATTTTGCACCTAATCATATTATTAAAAAGTTATATCTAGATAATAACTTTTTATCTAGACCTTCAAAGGTTGTTGTCTCAGGGCATCCTAAAATGGATATTTATGATACAAATATTTCAAAAAACAATATATTTTGGCCGGCAAAGATAAAGCCGAATACAAAAATAATTTATGCCCCACATCATTCAGTTGATGACAATAGCCCCCTGAAATATGCTACATTTTTGTGGAATGGCATTGAATTGCTCGAATACGCAAAAAAACATCAACACATTGAATGGGTATTTAAACCTCATCCCCGATTGAAGATTGCTTTAGTCTTGAATAAAATAATGACCGAAGAAGAAGTTAATACTTATTATCAGGAATGGAATATTTTAGAAAACTCTTCTGTATATGATAGCGGAGATTACTTTGATTTATTCAGAACTTCAGATGCTCTAATAACCGATTGCGGTTCATTTTTAGCAGAGTATTTACCAACTGAGAAACCTATATTTTTGTTAGTCAATAGTGAAAGTAAAGGATATAATTTATTTGGAAATACACTAGTAGACACATTTTATAAGGCGTATGATTTTTCTGGGCTGATAAATTCTATTAATGAAGTGCTATTAAATGAAAATGATTTTTTAAAAAATGACCGATTAAAAATAATTTCAACAATAAGAATGGAGCATGGCAATGCTGGTCAATTTATTGTTAACTATTTAGAAAACACCTTAATTAAAAATTTTAGGAGAAAATAATGATTATTGGATATACAACAGGAGTTTTTGATTTGTTTCATATTGGACATTTAAATATATTGAAGAATTCAAAATCTTTGTGTGATAAATTAATCGTTGGCTGTACTACAGATGAAGTTGTATTTGAAAACAAAAATAAAACTCCTATAGTGCCATTTCATGAACGTGTTGAGATACTGGAAAGTATAAATTATGTTGATCTTGTTGTAGCACAAGATCATGACTTATATAAAGACAAGATGGCTGCATGGAATAATTATAAATTTAATATTATGTTTGTTGGCTCTGACTGGAAAAACACAACTAAATGGGTTGATCTAGAAAAAGAACTTGCCTTAAAAGAAGTTAAAGTCGTTTATTTCCCATACACTAAATCAACATCCTCGACTATTATCACCGAGGTTTTAAACAATTTTAAATGAAAAAAATTATTATTTTTACTTTTTGATATTTAGTTTTTTCGATATTGTTAATTTAGGATGCTTGCAAGTCCATCATTATCCCTTGCCATGAGCGACATAACAGAATGTTTGAGCTTCACTTTTTCGGTAGTGGGTTAAATCTGTGCTTAGCATGAGAACAATAGAATAAGAAAGTGATTTATTGCATAATTCCTTCATGAAATATTATCAAGAAATCACCTATCCTAACAGTGCTAATACCAACCTGATGAAATCAGGCAGTAGCTATCGTGGTGTACAGTGATATCGTTGCCAGACCACGGATTGCTCAACCAACACCTTCATGTTGGAATATTGTTACAAAGCTTGTGAAGTTGGAATCAAGGAACAAGTTGTCGAAATGGCTATCAATAGTAGCGGTACTCGAGACACTGCACGAGTCCTTAAAATCAATAAAAATACGGTGACCCGCACTTTAAAAAATAAAGAAAATAGTCTTGTTCAGGTGAACACAAAGCCGCTTCGTTAAACCTACCTCAAATGGCTCTACGGCTCATCGGGATAAAATTTTAGCCTCCCGAGCAATA
>ENA-ORXI01001563-ORXI01001563.1-sediment-metagenome-genome-assembly--contig:-NODE-1563-length-17579-cov-11.473432_pt1 | contig 17579 bp, 12 predicted proteins | sample MGYA00237861_ERZ511468 | MGnify/ENA primary metagenome ERZ511468 (study PRJEB26299, sample SAMN06266213) | sediment metagenome | isolation source: Hudson Canyon methane seep mesocosm | place... | reverse complement strand
TTATCTGTCAACATACCCAAGGTAACACAGGTCTCCATCCCTAAGGCTTTAACGCCCTGAACCATTTCAACAACACGTTCTATATCTTTATCTTTAGGACTGCGCCAGGCCGCCCCCATACAGAAACGAGACGCACCTTGGTCTTTAGCTTGTTGAGCAGATTTAATGACATCATCTACAGGCAATAATGCTTCTGGTGTTAAATCAGAATCATAACGAGCACTTTGCGGACAATAACCACAATCTTCAGAACAAGAGCCCGTTTTAATACTTAACAAACTACTAACTTGAACCTCATTTGGATCAAAGTTTTCTCTATGTACTGTTTGCGCTTTAAATAACAGGTCATTAAATGGCAAAGCATATAAAGCTTTAACCTCATCTAATTGCCAATCATTTCTAACTGTTACAGCTACATTTAACTGTGCTTTTGGAGCGATTTGATCTATATTTGGATTCACTGACATTCGATTAATCTCTTTATTCAATTGACACTTGTCAACCTGGCTAAATATTTATGGTAAACAACTGGCTTAATATTATACAGCATTACTTGCTTCCGCCAACTTGCATATTATGTGGAGGCGCAGGTATTGATTCGCAAGACATTTGCCTGGGCTGTTTTAATGATTTAACGAGAAATATGTATTGCTGTTATCGTTGTGCTGAAAGTTTTGAGACAGTCAACATAACACCTCAATTATGCGGTCACTGTATCAATCAATCACCCGCTTTTGATGAAACATATGCTCCCTTTATCCACCAAGGCATCATCCGCCACTTAATTGCTACTTTAAAATTTAATCGACAATATAAAAACGCCCGCTTACTTGGCAGCCTATTAGTCAATCATCTAAAAAAAACAGCTGAACCACCTGAACTCATCATTCCAGTTCCTTTACATAAACTACGCTATCAGGAACGTAGTTTTAATCAAACAATTGAAATAGCCAAAACGGTATCCAGGCAGCTTAACATTCCAATAGATACTAAATCTTGTATCCGGTATCGAAATACCCCTCATCAAATTGACTTGCCCGCTAAACAACGGCATAAAAACATTAAAAACGCTTTTAAAATCATTCAACCGATCAAAGCTCAGCATATTGCAATATTAGATGATGTAATGACAACTGGCTCCACAGTAAATGAATTGGCTAGCGTTTTAAAAAAAGCAGGCGTTGCACGTGTGGATATCTGGGTTTGCGCCAGAGCATAAAACAGACTAAACAGTTTGAATTTAAATGTTAAAAATTATTCCTTAAATTATAAATGAACCTATTGACTCAAATTAAACAGCTCACCTTAGTAATATTCCTGAGTAGCCTAGGGACAGCTTGTACACCTAACATTCATCCATCTGGATCCATTATTTCTTCAGGCCAGGTTTTAACTGATTTTTTTATAACTAATGATGGGGCTAAATTACCATTAAAAACCTGGCAACCGTCAGAACAAGATATAAAATTTGTTATCATCGCCTTACATGGCTTTAATGATTACAGTAATTTTTTTCAAAAACCTGGAAAATATTTTAGTCAGCACAAGGCAATTTCTTATGCTTATGATCAACGAGGGTTTGGAAAAACTGCTAATCGAGGGCTTTGGGCTGGACTTGACACTTATACTGCAGATTTAAAATGCTTTATACAGCTAATAAAAAACAAGCACCCCCAATTACCGGTTTTTCTTCTAGGTGAAAGCATGGGGGGAGCCATTGTTATCTCAACTATGGCAAAGTCTGAGCAACTACCTGTTGCTGGTATTATTTTAGCCGCCCCCGCCGTTTGGGCCAGACAAACCATGCCCTGGTACCAAAATACATTACTATGGACGCTATCACACACAGTTCCCTGGCTCACCTTAACGGGAAACGATCTAGGCATTAAACCTTCGGATAACATCAAAATGCTAATAGCTCTTGGCGCAGACCCATTGGTTATTAAAGAAACCCGAGTAGAGAGTATTTATGGGCTTGTTAATTTAATGGATATGGCGCTGGTCAGTGCTGAGCGGATAACATCACCCACACTTTTACTGTACGGTGAAAAAGATGAAATTATTCCTCAACAACCTACTTACCAGTTTCTAAATGATTTAACCAATACAGCTAATAATAATCACACCATTGCTTTTTATAAAAATGGTTACCACATGCTTTTGCGCGATCTTCAGGCCCCCATTTTATGGGCTGACATTAAATCCTGGATTTTTTCATTCGCTACACCGCTTCCATCGGGCGCTGACAAAAGGGCCAAAGAATTAGTCTTTGATTAAGCAATGAAAAATCAGTCGACTGCCTAAGTTACTTGCACCTTGTTGAACGTGCATTATGTTATCGCTTTGTTAGCTTGCCCCCATCGGGAGAGTTAATTAATAAAACCATCAATATTAATTAATTCAATATTTTTATCTGCTGCATCAACTTTCTCTTGTGCTGTGTTATACCCCCACAACGCCAAAAATAGTTTTACCGTGTTCAGTTTACTGTTGTTAATAACTTTTACTAAACTGGGCAACATATCTTCAACAAAATAAATTTTCTGATCCACATGCCTGGCCACCAGATCAACTAGAACAGCCTCTTTACTCATATTTCTATCAAGACCAAAAATTTTTTCATCGGCTAACTCAATCTGATTAGCTTGCAAAATTTGCTTAACAAAACGTTCTTGCTTGGTCGTTATAATATACCAGAGACCCTGTTTTGATAACGCTTGCAACTTTTCTGAAATCTCAGGAAACAATGGGTTCATTTCAACCCAATTGTCTAAATCTTCTTTGATCCAGTGATCACGGGTATCACCAAATACTTTTTTCAAAAACTCTACCGTTAGTGTCGAGTCTTTCATTATCTTCTGGGTTTTAGCCTGATAATCAGCCATTATTGACTCAACCGTTTCACCATTATTTAGCAACCTAACGATTAATATTGCCTCGTAACCAGTCCCCATAATAGGACGAATTTGACGAAACTGTTCAGACTGCTCTGCGGTAGGTAAAGGGCTAGGAAAATCATCCCATATCTGTATTGCTGCTTTCCAGGCAGACATACCTGTTTCCAAGGCGCTATCACAGATAACACCATCAAAATCTAATGCGTAAATTACTGATTGATTCATGTGTAGTAAAAATTAAAGTAACTAACTACTCAGCGAATATTTTCTGTGGGTATCGGGTATTGATTTATCAGGCTTCTGCAACAGGACTATGCAGCAGAGCTTACATGGACGTATTCACGCGTCCTTATAAATCAATTCCCTAGACCTTCAGTCTCAAACTCGCTGAATAGTTACAAATTAAATAAATATTGCGTCATTAGCAGCTTTCTTTAGAGTGATTAAGAAAGCTCAACAAAACTATGAATGCCTCTTTTAGATTCAGCTGCCAGCCATTGCTGAAGATAAGCCAATTCTTCCGTCTGTTCCAGCTCATCCAAAGACTGCTTATTACGTAACAACCTAAAAGCAGAAGACAATACTTTATAGCGCGCTCCTGTAATGCCTGCACGTCTTAATCCAACAGAATTCAACCGATAATGTTTTGCGGGTCTACCACCAATTAACATAAAGGGAATAACATCTTTATTGAGTCCTGTTGTGCCTTGCACAATGGCATAAGAACCTATTCGGCAAAACTGATGAACAACAACCGCTCCACCCATAAACACATTATCACCAATTTCAACATGCCCACCAATAGCCACATTATTGGCAAAAATGGTTTTATTTCCAACCACACAATCATGAGCGACATGGCTGTTATTCATAAAAAAACAATCTGAGCCTATGCTTGTTACTGCATTTTCGGTAGCCGAACGATGAGCTGTAAAACCTTCCCTAAAAACATTATTATTCCCTATTTCTAACCACGACACTGTTTCAGCATTAAAACTGGTATCTTGAGGCAAGTCACCTAATACAGCATGAGGATGCAAAACATTGCCCTCACCCATTTTTACATAGGGCAGAACAACAGCATGTGCACCTAACTGGCACCCTGCACCCAGTTCAACATGATCTTCAATTACAGCATAAGGTCCCAAGGTAACATTTTCGCCTAATTTAGCCGTTGGAGCCACATAAGCCGTTGGATGAATTTTTTCTGTCATTTAAACTAAATCCTCAGTTAATCTTAATTTTAGATATACGCTAAATATAGCATTCAAAGCCTTATTCAAGCTAGTAATATGGGGACAGCATATAAATATACTTAGCCTCTGGGATGAAATTGTTGATGCAATTGTTGCAAGCGTTCCTGGGCAATATGGGTATAAATTTGAGTCGTTGATAAATCAGAATGCCCCAACAATAATTGTACGACTCGTAAATCGGCACCATGATTAAGTAGATGCGTAGCAAAAGCATGTCGCAAGGTATGCGGGGAAAGGTGTTTCTGTATCCCTACTTTTTTAGCATAGCGCTTAATAATGTACCAAAATGCCTGCCGAGTCATCCCTGATCCTCGTCTGGTCACAAACAAAAAATCACATTGTCTGCTTGCAAGAATATCCTCCCGCATGCCCGCCATATATTGTTCTAACCACTCCATTGCCTGCTCACCAACTGGCACTAAGCGCTCCTTATTCCCCTTTCCCATAACGCGGACAAAACCCTGCCTAAAACTGACTTGCTCAAATTTTAAACCAATAAGCTCAGACACCCTAAGTCCTGTTGCATAAAGAAGTTCCAGCATCGCCTTGTCCCTAAACCCTAAAGCATCCGTAATCTCGGGGGCATCAAGCAATAAATCAACATCTTTTTCTGATAATGATACAGGTAAAGTTTTTCCTAAAAGAGGTGCCTCAATAAGCAAGGTTGGATCATTTATAACAGAGCCTTCTCGATGCAAATAACCATAAAACCTGCGTAAACTAGATAATAATCGAGCTGATGACCGACTACCTATACCGGCTTTATAACGGCTTGCCATAAACAATGCGATATCACTTTCATCAACCTCCAATACCGTTTTATTCTGCAACCACTTAGTGAAAATTTTCAAATCACTGCCATAAGCAGCCAGGGTATTGTCACTTAAGCCGGACTCAACCCATAGTGAATCTAAAAATAAATCAATTTGTTTTAAAGAAACATCCATTACCAAGCTTTCCTTTTAAAATCCGTTCATTGCTAACAGTTTTTGCTCTAAAGCCAATAACATACGCTTAAGATCTAAACACTCACCACTAGTCTGCCCCATATACCCACCCAAACCAGAAACAGCCACAACACGATGACACGGTATAATCCCCGGGAAAGGGTTATCTCTGCATGCATTAGCGACAGCTCTGGCTCCAGAATCTATCTTGCTTGCTAATGCAGAATAACTCAGCGTTTTCCCTACGGGTATCTTGCACATCTCAGCCCAGACTTTGTGTCTATAATCCGATCCCTGTAGTTTTAAATTTACAGTCAAACTCTTTTCAGGATTATTCAAATAGCCCTGAATTTCCTGCCATTGATTATTTATCACCAGGCGAGTATCTAATGGTTGCAATCTCCATTCTGTTTTAGTGATGACATTATCAATAAAATGGATAACAAAACTTCCTTTAAACATAGGTATTTCAATACAACTTTCTGATTGCTTTTGCTGCTCGACCCAATTAATGATAATAGCCATAGTTAATTTATTTTATGGCTATTAACTAACCAAAGGTGAAAAATTGTAGGGCGGACTTCAGTCCGCAATGACTCTCATAAACTGCCTATATGGCGGACTGAAGTCCGCCCTACAAGTCCTTGTTTTTTAATCAACCTATGGCTTGTATATAACCACGTTTTTTAAACTTTCTAAAACCGATCATCCCAGGCTTTTTCCATGCGTTTTGGAGAAATCGGATAAGCCGTTTTTAGTTGCTGAGCAAATAAAGAGACCCTTAATTCTTCCAGATCCCAACGAAATTTATCTTGCTCTGGATTCACACAACTCTTTTTAAGCTTGTTTTCTACTTCATCCCAATAGCGCTTCCAATAGCGATTGAGTTGCTGCATTTGCTGTTTTTCATCTTTTTGCTTGTCTAGCCGATATTCAATCGCTTTTAAATAGCGATTAATAGCTTTCAGCTGAGTATAAGGTGTATAGAAAACAAAACCAGAATAAATCAGTCGATCTAATTGCTGGCTAATATCTTCCGCAGTATCTTTTTGAGTACTCACTAACTTTAGCTGTTTATTTATAGTAAAAAACCTTTCCATAATGTCATTGACTGCTTTGCCAATTTCATTAGCAAAACTCACCAGATATTGTTTATTATTTTTCAGACTATCATCAAAAGCATCCTGAGTTCTGATCTCGCCCTCTTGCAGAAACGTAGCGGCTATAACAGCAAATAATATATCGTCTTTATAAGACTTACCCCCCCTGTCTTTTATTAAAGGATGTTGGGGTAATTTATTGTAATTTAACTCCGCAACGGGGGATTTAGGAAGATTCCTCATGATATAGGTACAGTCTTTTCGGGCTTGTAATTGAAACAGCCGAATTAATCCTAAAAAATGAGCCTGCTCTGCCTTATCTCTAGTATCAAAAATACGCACACCTACTGCATCACCTTCATCAATAATCGAAGGAAAACCAACGAAAGACTGACCTTTCTGGATAAACTCATAGGTCGCAGGCAAGTCATCAAAAGCCCATTGTATACAGCCTGTATGATTCAGTTCATCAGCGGCAATCTGATCAAAACTATCCCCCGCAGTTTCACTGTGTTTATTTTGCAAAGCCTTTAAGTTTCGTCCATAAGCTATTGAACGACCTTTCTCATCGACCACTCTGAAATTCATTTTTAGGTGGTCACTTAAAGCCGATGGATTCCATTCCGTTAACGGAATGGCTTCACCCGTTAATTTTCGTAAACGCATACCTAACCATTCATATAACGAGCCTTTATAATCGGGTTCGATTTCCAAGCAGGCTTTTGCAGTTTGCGGCACTGGGACAAAATGCTTTCGCACTTGCTTTGGCAATGATTTGACTAAAGCAATCAACTTTTCTTCAAGCAAACCTGGCACTAACCATTCAAATGGCTGATTAGATATTTGATTGAGCTGGTGCACGGGAATAATGGCGGTAACACCATCTTCATCATGGCCTGGTTCAAAGCGGTATTGCAGCTCAATTGATAAATTACCTACATCTTTATGATCTGGATAATCCCAATCGCTAACATGTTCTTCATCCTGACGGGTTAAGTCTTCTTTGGTTAAAAATAACAGCTTGGGGGTTTCTTTTTCTGCCGTTTTACGCCATTTATCCAAGGTAATGCCATTAACTACTTGCCCTGGCAATTTCTTATCATAAAATTCGTATAACCATTCTTCATCTTCGATTAAATCAACTCGCCGCCCTTTGTGTTGAATATAACCGACCTCTTCCAATAAGTTTTTATTTGCTTTAAAAAAAGGCGCATTGGTATGATAATCTTGTGCAACCAGACCACAGCGAATAAAAATCGCTCTTGCGGCTTTTGGATCTATCCTTTCATAGGGGATTTTTCTTTTTGGCTGTACTGTTAAACCATACAGTAACACTCGTTCATATACCGCACTACGCCCCGCTTTCTTTTCCCAATGTGGCTCGTAATAACTGGATTTAACAAGATGTTTGGCAGACTGTTCTATCCACTCAGGTTCAATCTTTGCGACTGTTCGAGCATAAACTTTTGAGGTTTCTACTTGTTCAGCTGCGACAATCCATTTCGGTTTGGCTTTATGCTGCCCCGAGCCTGGAAAAATAAAAAACTTAAGATTTCTAGCTCCGACATATTCATACTGCTCATGTCGAAATCCAATATTAGATAATAAACCAGGCAGCAATGCACAGTGTATCGCTTCATAACCTGCATCAGAAGCATTCGGTTTTAACTTCAACTCACCTTTAATTACCTGCATGATCTGAGCATGAATATCAAACCATTCCCGCATCCGAATATACGATAAGAAATGCTCTTTGCTATATTTTCTTAACTTACTATTTGATAGATGTTTTTTCTGTTCTTCAAATACATTCCATATATTTAAAATAGTTAAAAAGTCAGAATCATCAATCTTAAATTCTGCATGCTTACTATCCGCTTGCTGCATTTTATCCGCAGGTTTTTCCCTTGGATCTTGTATGCTCAATGCAGAGACAATAATTGCTACTTCAGTTAAACAATTAAGCTTATCAGCTGCTAATAGCATTCTTGCCAACTTGGGATCAGTCGGTATTTTTGCTAACTGCCGTCCCATTGTGGTTATTTTCCCCTCCTTGTCCAAGGCATTAACTTCATGCAAGGAGGTTTTACCATCCCGAATCATTTTATCTTCAGGTGGCTCTACAAAAGGAAAGTCTTCTATCTCGCCCAATTTTAACGACGTCATCAGCAAGATAACTGAAGACAGATTAGTCCTTAAAATTTCTGGTTCGGTAAATTCTGGCCGGGCTAAATAATCTTGTTCTGAATACAGGCGAATACAAATCCCTTCAGCCACACGACCACAACGCCCAGCTCGTTGATTAGCACTGGCTTGAGATATCTTTTCTATTGGTAATCGCTGAATTTTACTCCGATGACTATACCGACTGATACGAGCATGCCCGGTATCGATCACACTGCGAATACCTGGCACAGTTAAAGATGTTTCTGCCACATTAGTCGCCAGCACGATGCGAGACTTACCTTTTGGTTTAAATACCCGTTCCTGCTCACTAACACTGAGCTTTGAATATAAGGGCAGAATTTCACAATGTGCTGGATTATGCTTTCTTAATGATTCACTGGTTTCCCTAATTTCTCGTTCGCCATTAAGAAAAATAAGAATATCGCCAGGCAAGTCTCGATGTAACTCATCCACAGCATCAACAATTGCTTGCTGTAAATCAGCCGCTGTTTCATCATCTTCTTCCATTAATTCTAATGGTCGATAACGCATTTCTACTGGATATGTCCGTCCTGAGACATTAATAATCGGCGCATCACTAAAGTGTTTGGAAAAGCGTTCTGGATCAATCGTTGCAGAAGTAATAATCAATTTTAAATCAGGACGCTTTGGTAATAACCAACGCATATAGCCCAATAAAAAATCAATATTTAAACTACGCTCATGCGCCTCATCAATAATAATGGTGTCATATTGATTTAAATAAGGATCATTTTGTGATTCAGCTAATAAAATTCCATCCGTCATTAATTTAATTAATGATTTATCATGAGTTTTATCATGAAATCGAACTTTATAACCAACTGACCGCCCTATCGGCTGCCCTAGTTCTTCTGCAATTCTATCTGCTACGGTACGCGCGGCAATTCGTCTGGGTTGGGTATGGCCAATAAAGCCATTCACCCCCCGACCAATCTGCAAACAAATTTTAGGGATTTGAGTTGTTTTACCAGAACCCGTTTCACCACAAAGAATCAACACCTGATTTTTCAGGATTAATTGGGCAATTTCATCTTTTTTGTCTGTGACGGGTAAATCAGGGTATTCAATACTTGGGATACTACTTTTACGTTGATCACGCTTACTGATTGAGCGTTCTATTTTACCGGCTAAAGCAGCCAGCTTTTCTTTTGAGTCATTACCTTTTTTATGTTCACTACGGAAACGGTCTAGTTGCCGCTTATAGCTATGTTTATCCACATTCATGCATGACTGCAATTGCTTGGAAAGTTGTTTAATTATCTCGTGACTAGGCATTAAAAGAACCGAAAAAAATTCGCATATTATATACTTTGTACAATCATCGTTTAGGTTTTTATATTCTCAAGCCAGACTATCTGAATCATGTTGTTTAAATCAAACAAGACCTTGATCGACCAGTTTTGATATTGAAATGTCTGCAGTTTTACTCATCTTACGCCAAGACACATTTCCTTGTTTAATTTGACCTAAAACCTCTTCAGATGCAAAAAATCGCTCAGAATCATAAAAAAGATCGCCTCCTGGTTCATTTCTCTCAGACAAACTAATAGTTTCACTTCGTTGCTGCCAAATTGCAATATCCTCTTTAGAGGCTTTTAATTCATTAACAATCGCAACAATTGCTTGTCGATACGCTTTTATATACGGTTTTGCATCGACTAGTTTATACGTCCCCCAACTACGGTTTACTTTAAACAACTGTTTCCAAATAACTGAAACATTGTCAAAATCATCTATATATTCGGCAGTTTCAGATAAAATTTTTCTGGGTTCAAATGCTGCCATAAATATTTTTCTTTGATTAAATTTGATTTTTTTTAAACCATTTAATTCATAGATTAACTTGACGGTTTCATAAAGTCGTTCTTTATTTTCAATAGACAGAAAATCAATTTCCTGTTCTGACAAACCAATTCTTTTCAGCCAGCGAGACGTGATCACTTGCTCAAACTTTTCATTAAAGGACTCAAGAAAATATTCTACTGGAAAAACATCTGCTTCATAGCCAAACCCGCTATTTTTAAGCGTGTCAACAAGGTGACTGAATAGATTAAAAAATTGTTCAGTTTGCCCCCATACACCACCAAGCGTATTGGCATCATCATCCATATAACTATAATGACTGTGGTGGGCATCAGTAAATACAAACGTAGCAAAATCAATGGTTCCGCCACAAGTGGTTATATTTCCAAAGGTTGGAGATCCGTGAACAGCATGAACATCAAAATAAATTGCAGCATCCGCAGCTAAATTACAAACAATAAATTCCAGATAGTCTCTTACATCTTTACCATTAATAGAATGTGTTAATGACAGTCCAAGATCTCGTTTTAAGCCATAATCAAAAAGCTTTTTAAGCTGTGCAGCATTGTCTGAAAAATAACAATAATGAGCAAATCTCAAATGACTTCCTATGCGGACAACAATTGCTGCCTTTTCATTATCAACGTCTCGATTAAAAGGCAGTTCAATTATTGCCAATACACCGACGGCATTAATACCATTTGCTTTTGCAGCTTCACTGTAAATATATTCATGAACCGCTTCAGTTAGTCCAACTTGCCCATCTTTATGACTTTTCCTTGGATGATTTAACCATGCCAATTCTGTAACACCTGTGCCTTTTAAAACGATATCAGAATATTGAAAAAAGCCTGATTCAAGTTTATTGACAATTTCACCAACCCAACAGGCACGTCCATCACCTAACGCACTTCCCTCTGACTTTTCATCTGAATCCTGATATCGAGTTGAAAAAAAAGTCTTGGTTCTTTCGTTTTTAATTCTTTTGCCATCTTGCTTATTATATTTAAACCAGGCAAATTTTTTCAATATTATTTGTTCAAGCTCTTCCTCGGACTCAGGTAAATCAAGGTTGAGTTCTTTCGCTAACGCTCTATTAAAAAGAACCAGGCGAGAATTTTCTACCTGTTCAACCTCTGTATCCACATAAAAATCAAAACCAAGTGTCTGATAAGAATGTTTACCTTCTAAAATTTGCAGTTGAGAAAGGTATTTCTGCTGATCAGCGTTTAACGACTGTTTATCGCTGGGGGAGGAAAGACTGTTCATTCTCACTAATTTAATAAAAAGTCATAAAATAAGATACCCACAAATTAATAACAGAAAGACAGCTCTACACATACAACATTTAAATAATAATACTCATTTACTTACTGTAAACTGCGATTTATGATCTCTGTTAACTTGCTATGAAGAAAAAAGCCTTTTCATACAAAGCTCAATAACTTTTTCTAAACAAATATTAAAATAACACCTTCGAATATGTCACGTGAATATTTAGCGATAATATTAGCATTTATAACATTACTTGGTTATCTATCTTATAAAAAACTAAAATCATCCAGTATTTATCCCAATCAAACCATCACCTATAAAGTTGAAAATGGTATAAACCTGACATTACATGTATTTAAAGCCAAGACAAATAAATCATCAGGAACTCATCCCGCCTTATTATTTTTTCATGGAGGGGCGTGGCAATATGGAAGTCCCAAACAGTTTTACCCACAATGTGAATTCTTTGCACAACATGGATTAAGCTGTTTCAGTGCTCAATATAGAATTAAATCTGTTCATGGTACTGATCCAAGAGACTCTATTCAAGATGCACAAGCAGCATTAAACTATCTTCATCAGCATTCAAAAGAACTTAATATTGATCCAAAAAGAATTATCGTTGCTGGTGGCTCAGCTGGTGGACACCTTGCTGCAGCTATTGGAACATCAATCCCATTATTGAATAATAGTTCTAAAAATAAACATCAAGTCCGACCTAATGCATTAATTTTATACAATCCCATGCTCGACCTTTCACCTGATAAACCTGATCATCATTTGGTATCAGACTATTGGCAAGATGTATCACCTATGCACAACATTGACAAGAACACCCCAGCTACACTCATTCTTGTTGGTACAAACGATCCTGAAGTCCCTGTTGAGACTGTAAAGAAATTCTGTGGATTAATGAAGGATTATGACTTATTCTGCGAGCTTGGACTTTATCAAGGGGCAACACATGGCTTCTTTAATTATCAAATTGAAAATGCTAAATATTTCCATGCCACCAATAAGCAAGTCATCCGGTTTCTAGGTCAAATAGGTTTTATTGTTGCAGAGGGGAACACTCAATAATACTAACTATCCCTCATTAGAACTTTAACATGGGCACTAACGCTATCTGCTAATGCATACAAATTATAGCCACCCTCTAATATAGAAACTATTCTTCCTTCACAACAGACATCGGCAATATCCATAATCTTTTCAGTAAGCCATGCGTAGTCAGACTCTGTTAACTGAATTGATGCCAACGGATCATCTTTATGTGCATCAAAACCAGCAGACAGTAGAATTAATTCAGGGTTAAATTGCCTTATAGCAGGTAATATTTTTTGACGAAATTTTTCTCTAAATTGACTGCCCGTTTCACCGGATGCCAGAGGCACATTAAGTATATTACCTACCCCTATTTCAGATGAAAAACCTGTTCCAGGGTAATTAGGCATTTCATGAGTGGATGTATAGAAAACCTCAGCATTAGTATCAAAAATTGCTTGAGTTCCATTACCATGATGTACATCAAAATCTATAATTGCAATACGTTTATAGCTATGAATTTGCCTTGCATATTCAGCAGCTATTGCAACATTATTGAACAGACAAAAACCCATTGATCGGTTTGCTTCTGCATGATGCCCTGGAGGTCGGACAGCACAAAAAGCATTGCGGGCCGTTTTATTCTTTATTCTATCTATTGCATCACAAACAACACTCACTGCTAATAATGCCGCATGTGCAGAACCTTCGGATAATAAAGTATCTGCATCTAAAGAAATATAACCATCAGCTGCAACTTTTTCTAGTACCTGATCCATCACTGACTTCGTATGAACCATTCTAATCAATTTGTTTACATCTGGACGTAGCTCAGGCGTTATTCTTTTTAATGAATCAAATGTTGTCGCTTTTAGCGCTGCATTTATATGACTTAATCTATCAGGGTTTTCAGGATGCCCCAATCCAGTATCATGTTTTAGAAAATCTTTATGATAATAATACAGCGTCGTCATTGAATAATACCTAGCAAAATATAGTTACTCATCAATAATTTATATGCGTATTAACAAAGCACAAGTTATAAGTTGTTTTCACTTTGTTTCTCAAGACTGTTGACAGCAGGGATGCTGTCGCCAAGGCTACATGGATGTATTTACGCCGCGTCTTGCGAGACAGAGTGGAAGCAACCCGTGGTTAGTTAATAGTCATAATAATTTATATGTTTTTTAAAATACCTTAAAAATCTAAACGGTACCCTACAATAACGAAATACCCTTTTGATCGATTATACTCACTCGGATCAGTCGCCGTTTGTTCTGAAGGTAATTTTTCATCTTTCTGCCACTCAGCACCACTTTCGACTTCTAGCTGTAAGGCCTTTAAAATTCTATAGGTTAAACGAACTGAAGGTCTATATGTCTCCTTAGTTGTTCCATCAATATTATCACGTAAATCAAGCCTAAACCGTGGATTAATTCTTAATGCCCGTGTAATAGGATAACGAGTATTTAATGTAAATGTTGTTGTGTTACTGGCTTTGGTATCAGAATAACGAACCCCTATAGTATAAAGGTCACCATCTTTTAAGATACTATTCGCTGTAAGATCTGTAGAATATGAATAATCATCACCCGTAGAAGTTGTAGCATCAATAATCCCATTTCCATTCGCAGTAAGAGCGACTGGCAGCCCTGTTGAAACCTGGGTATTAGATATTTTTGACCATCTAAAATCAGCATTAAACTGCAGCTTTTTAGTTAATGGTCTGGATAATCCTAAGTTAAATGAGCGACTAATTGAAGAGCGCTCTCTAGCTAATTGAAGAATTTGATCTTCGTTAAAAAAAGCCAAAAGATCTTCAACAGAGCTAACACCTTGAAGACTTGTTGTTGCATTTCTAACCCGCATTAAAGGTGACTTTCTTTGATCAAACGTTACGTTGAATGTTGTCCTGTCAGGAAAAATATACTGACCAGTAAACAAGAATGTATTCAATGCATCATGGTGAATATCATAATCTAGAAAAGTAAAAAAGGAACGATTAGGTTGAAAATACCTGATCTCCCCCCCCATAGCTCGTCTATCTAACTGACCTAGGTGAATCTGTTCAATAAAAAAAGCATTGAAATCTAGAGACTTAAAGTATGTTCCCAGGTCTGCACTGATCCCATAAAAATAGGTATTGTCATTAACATAAACATCTTTCGACGATTCTACAGAATAGCCTGCCACCAGGTTCAACTGAACATTTTCCATGGCTGGAAAGCTAGCCAACACACCATCAAAACGTCCAAGCACACCACCTGTACTCCGTGATTGTCGACCAATTCTTAATGAGGAATCTAGCGTTTTATGCTTAAAGTCTGCATAAAATGAACTAACACGATGCTGATCTTGCCGACTGGTTTCAAGGTGATCTTCATAAGCACCAGAAAAACGGCCTGTGACTTGATAATCCTGTGATCGTAATCGGGAAGTAATATCCAGGTTATTTTGTAATGATGACCTGGTTAGATCTGATGGGTCGTCATTATTCTTTGTTACATTTCGATTATAAAACTGAGAGACACTACCATAGGTAGTCCAGTTTAAATCTGAATCACTTCTTGGCTTTCTTCTTCCTTTCCTTAACTTACCCTTAGGGTCAGCACGTGCAGTTAAAACCCCCGTTAAACGCTGTTGAACACGCTCTGCATTTTCACCTTCTGGGTATGATTTTAGATATTTTTTATAAGCCACTTTAGCATGGGCTAATTGCCCTTTCTTTTCACGAGCAAGACCTAAATACTCTAATGCATCTTGAACATAAATGGACTTTGAAGGATCCAATATAACTTTAGTATAAAGTTGAACAGCACGTGAAAAGTCTTTTCCCACCATAGCTGTTCGCGCATCCTGCATTGCCTGCGCCATTTTGGGGTTTTCTGCACCCTTAACGGTAAGTTGCTTTATTTCTACTGCAACAGGGACTTGAACTGGTTTTTCTTTTTTTGAGGCTTCAGAATGGGAAACTTCTATTAAAATGTGGAAGGCATCAGTCCCCCCTCTAACTTTGTATTTAACCGATTGATTAAATTCAAGAAGAACCTCTTCATCACTTAAATCCAAGGTCACTTGAAATAGAGGAACTTTTCGACTAGGTTTCCATGGAAGCCTTTCAATATTTATTGAATCTTCAGTAGAATCTGAAGAACCAAAGGCTAAGACTGTCTTTTTTACCTTAATCCTTAACCTTTCCCCCCCCTCTAATGGAGTATAGGATGAAACTGTCATTTGCTGATTGAGTGTAATATCAATAATAGAATAACCTTGTTCTTCTGTTATATTAATAGACTCTAATATTCTATCACCATCTTCAGCTCGTACATTAATTGACACCAAGAGTATCAATAGGGTCAAACTGAAATTAATAATTGATTTTTGAAAACTCAAATTCATAGGATTTAAAAGAAAATTCAATGCCATGTTTTAGATTTTAGTTACAAATTCCATCAAGGAATTTTTGAAAAGTAAGGTTTAATAAATTTCCTTTATTAAAAATGCAGATATTTCCTTATATCTAAATAGCATGTACCGTTAGCAGCTAAAAATTGATACCCATTTTATGTTTAAAACAACTAATTTAATCTTGGCATTGCTTTAATTCAGCAGAGTATTTCTCCTGACAAACATAAACCACGACACTTCGAAAGTTTGCACCTTGCTCTACACCAAAGACCACATCATCATTAAATGATAAATGCACATAAAAGCCATCCGCATCAAAATCACCTTCATAGACTACTTCATATAATGGCACTAATTCAGTCTGTTGAGGTACGACATTTTCCCTTTCAAATACGGCATCTTCATCTACAGGTGCAACTACAAGGGGAGCCACCCTGATTCGTAACTCTTTTCCTTTATACAAAGGAAAATGTTTTATGTAACGCACCGGAAACGTAAAGTTGATACTAACTTCAGAGCGATGAATATCATCAAAAACATCTACCCCCTCAATTACCCTATCTGCAACTGGCGCAGCATTTAATTGTGTTATGTTGCACAGTACAACTGAAACACAAAAAGATAATATAAGTAGAATTCGTTTTCTTTTAAATTTATCCATGAAATTAATTACCACTCACCTCTATTGGGGTTATGTTCAGGGCCATCTTCTCTATCTTTAATTGTAGTAAAAGTATTATCTCTATACTCATGACAGCTACTCGTACAATCTGTTAATTCACTGGCAGTATAATATATTCTGGGACTATCTGATTTCTTATGTTCACTCTGTTCAAAATCGCCAGCATGACAACTACCACACGTTCCACTAACATTATCATGATTAAAGGTTACATCTCCCCATGTATTAGTTTGATGACAGTCTTCACAATTGTTGCTTGAAGAAGGGTGCCCTCCTGGTTTTCCTTCTGCAGTAATACCATTATGACATGTTGAACAACTTCCCAAAACTGAATTATGATCAACTCGGCTTACTGGTATCCACCCGGTTGTTCGGTGACAATCATCACAAGTATTTGTTGATAAGATATGATTTACACTTTTTCCTGGTGCCATGGTGCCATTATGACAAGTCGAGCAACTTGATGTGACATTGCTATGGTCAAAGACAGCTCCTTCCCAACTATTAGTGGTGTGACAATCATCACAAGTATTACCACTGGTTATATGGTTAACTGATTTTCCTGGTGCGATTGTACCATTATGACACGATGAACAACTACCTAATACCGATGCATGATCAACCCGTGTTACTGGTATCCAGCTTCCTGTCCGGTGACAATCATCACAGGTATTAGTGCTTGCAATATGACTCCCATTTTTGCCTGGTGCCATGGTGCCATTATGACAAGTCGAACAACTGCTGGTTACATTACTGTGATCAAACACCGCTCCAGACCAACTATTAGTGGTATGACAATCATCACAGGTGTTACCACTTGTAATATGGTTAACTGATTTTCCTGGTGCGATTGTGCCATTATGACACGATGAACAACTACCCAATACCGATGCATGATCAACCCGTGTTACTGGTATCCAGCTTCCTGTCCGGTGACAATCATCACAGGTATTAGTGCT
>ENA-ORXI01001562-ORXI01001562.1-sediment-metagenome-genome-assembly--contig:-NODE-1562-length-17582-cov-3.361725_pt1 | contig 17582 bp, 22 predicted proteins | sample MGYA00237861_ERZ511468 | MGnify/ENA primary metagenome ERZ511468 (study PRJEB26299, sample SAMN06266213) | sediment metagenome | isolation source: Hudson Canyon methane seep mesocosm | place... | reverse complement strand
ATCAGCAGTACTGAAAATCAGTTTTAACGAAGCCAAAACTCTAGACAAAAAGGCTCGATTAATTGTATCTCAAGAACTTGGCCACAATCGCCCAAACGTAACTAATAGCTACCTAGGATAAATCAATATGGCTTATATCACCCAGCAAGTTAAAAGAACAATGAATAAATACATGAGGACTGGTCCTAGTAAATCACGACGAGAAGAGTTAGATCGAATGATCAAATTTGTTGAGTGGGCCTCTTCACAACCAGGAGTCAAAACATTAGAGAACCTAGGAAGAGTACATTTCTGGAAATTCTACGAGCATCTAGAAAGAAAAGGTCTCAGCCACCGAAGGATATATATGTACTCATTATCAATATCAAAACTTTGGAAAGCGATGGGCCGCCAAAAACAAGCGCCTAGACCTAATTTCCAATAGTCGCTAAGCAAACATCGGCTTGCATATCTAAAAAGCACGATAAAATTTTAGCTATGTCGCGTAGAGCGTTCTTTTTTTGTTCACCATCGACTAATCGTAAAATTTAGACATGGGAAAATATTATCAACAAACATCGCAGCCACCATAACCTTAGCATAAAAATTATGAGCAAATTATTTGTTGAGCACGACGACCTAGTTGAACTCACCGGCCACAAGTTAGCATCCAAGCAAAACTTCTGGCTATTAAACAATGGATATATCTTTGAGATCAGTAGTAAAGGCAAGCCCGTTATGTTGATCCAACATTTGATCGACCGACTTTCAAGCAAAGAGACTGTAAAATCAAAACCAAACTTTGAGGTATTGAACCGTGCGTAAAAAACCACCCAGGTTCGTAAAAAAGCGCAACAGTTTCTACCATGTAGGTTATAAGCAGCTACTGGAAAAAATGGATGATGGCTCATTCCTAAAGACCATCCAGCGCCCATACACGCCCTTGGGTAACGACTACAACAAAGCAATATTGAGATGGGCACAAGTTGAAGCAGAGCAATCTGTAGTTACAGACACCTTTGCTGCACTGTCTGTTAAATATAAAAAAGAAGTACTCCCTCTTAAAAAAGAAAACACTCAAGATGCCCAAATTCTACAACTTAAACTTCTTGTAAAAGTTTTTGGTGATATGGCGCTCTCCTCGATAAAGCCTCATCACATTGGCGAATATTTAGACAAGCGTGAAGCAAAAATCTCTGCAAACAGAGAAGTTCAATTAATGTCAGCGATGTTTACAAAAGCAATCCGATGGGGATGGATTGAATTTAATCCAACACTAGGGGTCCAGAAAAATCCTGAAAAGGTACGAGATCGTTATATCACTGATGAAGAGTTTACTTTAATTAGAATCAATGCAGGTATTGAGCTGCGCTGTATAGTTGACATTGCCTACGCAACAGGGCTCCGTATTAGCGATATACGTAATATTCGTAGATCAAAACCAGTTAGTGAAATACGAGAGGCTAGGAAAGCCAAATTAAATATCGCTTTCACTTACATTCAAGAAAATATACTTTATGTCGAACAAATAAAAACAGGCACTAAACAAATATTTCATATTGAAGGGTTTCTATTAACAGCAATAACTACAGCTTTAGAAATAGAGCGTAAGGTCAAATCACAATATCTGTTTTGTACACGTAAAGGAGAAGCGCATTCAAAGTCTGGGTTTGATTCAAAATGGCGAAGATTTAAACAACGTATTAACCTAGATGACATACACTTTCACGATATTCGAGCAAAGACTGGAACTGATGCAAAGTTAATGGGTAAAAATCATCAAGCGTTATTAGGCCATTCTGATATTTCACAATCTGAAAAATATGTTAAATCTAGAATGATTGAGGAAATAGAGCCGCTGGACTTCAATGAAAAACGAGCATTTAAGAAGCGCTAATTTACCTTAGTGTAGAACAGCATCCAAATGTGTAGAACATTTCACTTTTCAGAATAAATAAAACACTAGCAAGACATTGATTTACAAAGAAAAAATTGGTCGGGATGGCGGGATTCGAACCCACGACCACATGTCCCCCAGACCTATGCGTTTTCACCAGTAAGACCATGATTTAAAAAGATTTTAGCCCATTTTATGCAAGGGAAAAACATACCACTTTCGCCCCTTATATATCAATAGCTTACCTTATCGTTTTGCAACTGCTTTTTATAATGGGGTTCGAACGACAGGCGAGGTTCAGCACTGTGCCAGAAGCAGTCATTATTGAGTTAGCGTTATTACGTATAATTAGAACTAGTTTTTTACTAATCGATAATTATTTTATGGCTGGTTCAGATACAAACCAGCCATTATACATTAACTAATTCAGCAACTTTGATTCACCAAAGTTGACCTTTAGTAAAGAACCAAGCTGTTGCTTCTCTTTATAAGGCGTATGAAACATCTTTATATGAAATACAGCAAGTGTCTGTAGTATTTTAAATGCAAGAGTATTCCCTTCAACATCTTTAGCAATTTTTCTTAGCCTCTCCATCGGAAGCTTACCAGGGGTAGTTAAATACGTAGCGGCTTGCACAAGCTTGTAAGAATTTGAACCTTCGTTTTCAACTAATTTAGAGAGATCATCCCTGAGTTTTTCAGCTGCAATATTTTCAGATATTTTAGCGACAATACCAGTACAAACAGCTCTCAAAAACTCTGAGATAAATGCTGCAGATATCTCCTTACACTCATTTTCGGAAAGGTCTTTATTTTTATTCTTCAAAGTGACTTCTAACTTTTTAGCTAAATCATTAGGATCTCTTACAGTTTTATGAAGAAAAAAAGTAAGCAATCTTAATGGTGCACTAATTGTCTCTTCTAAGTAATGCGCTTTCTTATCTCTAGTAATCGATCCATAATAGTTTTTTAGGATCTGACCTAAAACCTCTGAAGATCTTAGCAAGCGATAGGTATCAAGCACCATTTCATTATCCTGACTAGCTTTTGCGTCAAGCTCAGCTTGATCTGATTTTTTTTCCATTTCCCCCTTTAATTGCCTTTGTTCTTTCTGACTTTCTTCAACATTCAAATCAGATATAACTATCTCTGAAACGGAACCAATTAGATCATTGAAATAACTAGTGTCATCATCAAATTTGATTGGTTCATGATCTATAAAACATGTACTCAAGTTTTGTGATATGGAGTCAATAACCCACTCACTATTTTTATGGTGAGTTAAGAACAATATTAAGTGAGCAGACTCCCTATCCCCTAAATTCGCACACAGATCTGAAATAATGCTTACAATTTCTACGTCATCAATGTGATCAGCAAAGTATTTTCCTAGGAAAAAATATTTAATATATGGATAGGTGAACCTGTAAAAGCCTCCGTCAGAGGTCAGTATCTTTGATTTTAATAGAATTCTTAACTGTTTTTCAAAATTTACCGAAGTGTATTTGTTTGAAAATTGAGTATTGAATTCCCGAAACTCCATATCATCTATCGATTCAGAATCATTACCTCGATAAAACCAAGCTAAGTTTGATAAATAGCTAAATAGTTCATCAAACAAACCTTTACCAACACCCAATTCATCTAAACTCTTAGAGATCAAATATTGGTAGTAATATGTCATACCTGAGTTATGAAGGTCATCATTAGCCATAGACACAGTACTTTGTAAAAGGGTTAGCAAGTATAATGGTCTTGAAGGGACTAGGTTTTTCCCAAGAACAGTAGTAATTACATTTTCAGTTTTATGAACAACTGAATCTAATTCTTGAATACTTCGGCATGAGTTATGTGAATACCATTTTTTTATCAACTGAAGCCTCAAATTACAATCAAAATCTTGAAGCTCATATTTGCGAAACTGATCAATATATGGGATTTTGTTACCAGTAGTAGATAAAGCAGAATTTAATGCTTCATCACAAGTAATCACTATTGTACCAAACTGCTCATCTAAGCATTGAAAAATGGAGTCTAACCCCTTACTTCTTGCACCAATAGCATCATAACAATCGATTAAAATAGCCTTTCGACTCCTCTCAATTTGATCAATAGATCTAAAATTTTTATACTGGCTCTCTATCGACCTCCCAATTACTTTTTTCAATTCTTCAATAGTTGGTAATCTCCAATCATTGAAAGTATTAAGAGTTAATTTATCACAATATGTATATGCAGTATCCCCAGTAGAATTTTTATATTTTTTATCAAAAATAATCAAAAAATTACAAATGGACTTTACAGAATCTTCTGAGAAAACTATGTCAACGGCATCAAAAACTACTGATGATGATCTAAGACAGATAATTACGATTTGGCTTCAAGAATATGTTGCGGCAGGTGAGCTTACTGTCAACCAAGACAAAGATCCTGCTGAAAATGCTTTGACTATCACTTCACTTCTTTCTCTCAGAGAATCCATGCTGCTTTTGGTGGTTCTGATTTATGGAAAATTAGATAAAAGAATTCAAGATAAAAGAGCCAAGAAACCCACAAAAAATAGGCGTCTTATCTAAACCAACCTTATGAGATTCTGATATGGGTTTGTTTGGAAGAAAGAAAATAATAAGAAGGTCCGGGGTTTTTATGGCATTTTCAAAAACTTAATGAATTAACCAGTTATTTGTAAAATATGACTAATGCGTGGGAAAAATATTCAGGTTCGGTATTTTCTGGCAAAAGCATGATTGCTCTTGTAATTTGTGGAACAATAGCTGGTGCAATTTTGATGGTGCTAAAATGATTGTGTGTAATTTTGACGTGATTGTTAACTTGTCATTGTAAGTAGAATTGCTCCAATAATTATGATGGTTATCCCTAAAATCAGACCTTTAGAAATCATGATCCTCTCTTTCTTGGAAAACATCTAAATCTTTCTGAGACGTGTTGATCATTTTTATCATATTTTCAATCTTATTTCCAGTCACAATTGCTTGTTTTTAGTATTTTTTCTTGAATGCTGAGCTGTTCGTAGTATTTTACACAGAGAAAACATAAAATTCCTATGCCTTGATTTTTTGTTATACTTGATTGAATATATTGAAAAAAAATACATCCAAAAAAATTCTGTAGAGAAACGAGATTATCAAATTAATCTTGCAAATCAAGCAATGAATGAAAACTGTGTTGTGGTTTTACCTACTGGACTTGGTAAGACTACGATTGCATTACATGTAATTGCCGAATATTTGTCTCGAGAATCCTCTCGAATCTTATTTTTAGCTCCAACTCGAGTTTTAGTAAATCAACATTTTAACTTTTTAAAACAAAATCTAACCATTGATGAAATAACATTAATCACTGGTGAGGACAGTGTTGAAAAACGAACTGAACTTTGGGATAGTCGTATAATTTGTGCTACCCCTGAAGTTGCTAGAAATGATCTAAATAGAAAAATTATAACTTCACAACAATTTAGTTTGGTAATTTTTGATGAAGTGCATCGTACTACTGGAGATTATGCTTACTCTAGTATTGCTGAGCATTTTGAAAATTCAAATACTCGACTTTTAGGAATGACTGCCACTCTTCCAAGTGAACAAGAAAAAGCTACTGAAATTTTAACACGATTAAGAATTTCAAGTGTTGCTGAAAGAACTGACAATAGTCCTGATGTAAAACCCTACATACAAGAAACTAAAACTGAATGGATTAATGTTGAATTACCTCCTGAATTAAAAACAATTCAGAAATTATTGAAATTATCTTTAGATGAACGGTATGATGCTCTTAGAAAAAATGGTCTTAATCTAAATGACCAACAATCCCTTTCCGCCTTACTTCGATTGAGACCCTTTGTACTAGCAAAAAGTAGAAAATCTGCAAAACCCTTATTTTCTGGAATTAGAATTCATTATGCTCTTAACATTCTTGAGGCTCATGGAATTACTCCTTTTTTGCAATTTTGTAAACGTGCGCAGGCAAAAAAAGGGGTAGGTGTTAAAGATCTGTTTGAGGTTGATCCTAATTTTACTAAAGCATTATCTCTTGCAAAAGAAGCACAATCGTATGGTATAGAGCATTCAAAAATTCCAAAATTAAAAGAAATTTTAGATTCTGTACCTGGCAAAGCTCTGATTTTTACCAGTTATCGAGATTCTGTAGACATGATTTTCAATAAACTTACAGAACTTGGAATTCCTGCAGGTATTTTGATTGGAAAAGCTGGTGATACTGGATTAAAACAAAAGAAGCAGATTGAAGTTGTACAAAAATTTAGAGATGGGGAATTCAAAGTATTAGTTGCTACTCGTGTTGGAGAAGAGGGATTGGATATTGCTGAAGTTAATCAGGTTATTTTTTATGATAACGTTCCAAGTTCAATTCGATTTATACAAAGAAGAGGAAGAACTGGTAGAAAAGATACTGGTAAACTAGTTGTATTAATTGCTAAAGATACTATCGATGAAACCTATTATTGGATTGGTAAAAGAAAAATCACTGCAGCAAAATCCATGGGATCTAAAATGACCAAAGTTTTAGAAAAAAATAAGACTGGTGAATCTCAAAAAACTGGTCTTGACGCTTTTATTTAATTCTCATATTTTTTAGAAATTTTTTCTATAATTTCTTGTTTTTTTTGTATCACTTTATTTTTCATTCCTGACTCCAAATGATGAATACTACTTTTTTTTGCAACTAGTAAATTTTCTAGTCTGATATCGAATTGATTTTCTAGAAAACTTTTCACTCCTTGAATTCCTCCTTCTATCTCTAAATTATCAAATGCATCTATTGCTAAATTATCAATGGACTTTTCTAAATATTTTAAAATATCATTTAGAATTTTTTCCGTTAGAATTGTCATTTTTATTAATATTTTATTATCCTAATCGTTTGATAATGTGATAGCCAAATTCTGTTTTAACAGGATCAGATATCTCTCCAATTTGTAATCTGAAAGCAACATCTTCAAATTCTTTGACCATTTGTCCTTTTGTGAAATATCCTAAATCTCCTTCTTTCTTTCCACTAGGGCATGTAGATGTCTCTTTTGCAACTGCTCCAAATTTTTTCCCCTTTTTGATTTCTTCTAGTAATTCTAGGGCTTGACTTTGTTTTTCAACAAGAATGTGTGAACATTTGACTTTATTTGACATATTTTTAAAATAATTTTTCAGTTCTTATTTGTTTTGATGATCTTTTTTATAAAAAGTAGAATTAAGGGGTGACCTTTTCTAATTTTTCATGGATTTTGTCATAATATCCATTTTGTTCCAATGCTGGGACGTAAAATGTGGCCGATATAGTGTCACCCACTTTGGCTGAGCAGTTTTCGACAACTACTGAGTGTCCGAGAACGGATTCTCCTACACAACCCAGTTCAGTTGTGGCAATTACTTTAACATCCTCAGTAATTGACGTTGGGATTATGTTCCATGGTGTAATTGTAAGCACCAGGATAACTGCTGTAGCAATTGAAATTATGGCTAGAAATTTCAATGCTGGTGGTTTTTGTTGTTTTGTCGGTTGTATTGACATTACATAACATTAGTCAATATTATATTTAAAATAGTGGTAACTAAATATTATAGTGCTAAAAATCTGAACCGTGCCAAAATTTTTTACAATTGTAGCACTGTTTTTTCCAAACAATTAATTCTTCTACATTCTTTTTCATTTCTACAGTTCCATAATTTTTTGAACCACATGTAGGACATCCATCATCATTCATGATTTTAGATTCCCTTCATACGTTTTGAATAGTCATAATGAAATATTTTTGTAGGTGTTATTTCAATAGCAATTTCATTTTTGGAATGCACTCTTAGAAATTTTGATAATATTGATTCTTTTTCTCCTAAGTATTTTTTAATTAAAATATTTAATATTTCAGGACCTTTAGTTGGTATAATTTTAACAATCCCCTCTCCCCGTGAACCTTTGTAAGGTGGTTGATCTGCTGAAATTTCAAAACCACATATGGGTTGATTTTCTAAATAATGAATAATTTTTGCAGTTTTTTGTGTAGCACAATAAATTTTTCCATTCATGTCGATATACCATAATGAAATAATTGATGGGGCTCCATTTGGTTTGATGAATCCTAATCTAATTGGTATTTTTGTATCTGGAGATAGTTCTCTTTCTACATATTGCATTTAATTACCTCGTTGTGCAACTATGATATTTTATTTTTTTTGTATATGAATAAATTAATATTTTTTTTATAGTGCTAACATTTTGATTTTAATGTTCTTCTTAAAATACTAATTTTTTTATGAAAATATGTGAAACACCTATTTTTGATTCTTTTTGTTTTAATTCTAATTTCAATATCTCCGGCATATGGGCATAAATTAATCAGTCATGATGATTCTCATAGGGATTTTGCTTCAGCATTACAGATACCTGATCATAAAATTTCATGGGCAATTTATGACAATTTAGGGGTTGGCGAAACAAAATTTTATAAATTTGATGCTAAGGCCGGCGATTCATTTTATTCAAGTATCGTGATACCTAAACTAGATGGTCTTGAAAATTATTCGCCTTCTTTAGTTTTAATGAATGATGATTTGTTTACTGGGGAGGCATCATCATTAGATATTCAATCAAACATTCAAAAATTTCTCTATGAGGGTGATTATCCCGGAAATGAATTTTATGAACCATTTGGACAAGTGACTTACTGGGAAAGACAAGAAGTAACAACAACAATCCCTGCTGATGGTCAATACTTTATCCTAGTTTTGGATGAGAAAAACCAAAGTGGAAAATATGCTTTAGCAGTAGGTACAATTGAAGATTTTTCTGGTTCTGATTTTTTTAGTGTTCTTCCAAAAGCTTGGTTTGACACAAAGTTATTTTTTAATGATTATGTCTCTTTCGTAATTGCAATTTCTATATTAGTCGCTATTCCTGCACTGTTGTTTGTATTAATTTTCAGGAAAAAAATCTTTAAAAAATAATTTACTTATTTTAAAACTATTTTCCTAAACTTTAATCATATACTATTATTGTTGTTTTCTTTTACTTCGTGGTTTTGTTCTTAAAACAGCTTTACAACAAATACATCTAACATCATCTAATGTCAGAAAAATACCACAAAATGTACATCTCTTTTGACCAATTTCATATCTAATTTTATTTGGAACTGCTTTGGCTTGATACCTCGTACAGATATTTCTACAAGTTCTACCCATTTGACACATCTCCAATTTTTTTAACTACCTCTCTTTTTCTTTCTCTAATTGTTACTGCACTTATTCCTGAAATTTTAGAGATTTTTAATTGAGATACACGCTCATTATTGGTAGTAGATGCAAGATGAATTGCTGCAGCAGCCATTGCCATTGGATTTTTACTGGTTGAAACTTGTTTCTTTGCACATTCATCCAATATTTTAAATGCTAATCTTTGTGTTTTTTCAGAAAGTGACAAACCTTTTGCTATCCTTGTAACGAATTCAGATGGTGTATATGCTTCAGGATTAATATCTAATTCTTTGGCAATAAATCTATATGTTCGCTGAAGAACTTTTTTCTTAATATTTCCTGCATCTGCAACATCCTGCAATGTTCTAGGTGTACCTGTAATTCTACATGTTGCATAAATTGTTGCTGATAACATTGCTGATGTTGATCTACCTGCAAGAATTCTTCTTGCTGCAATTTTTCTAAATAGATATGCAGTTTCTTCTACTACTGATTGGGGTAGTCCTAATTTTGAACTCATTGCATCCAACAATGTGAATGCCTTTTGAAATGATTTAGATGTAATTGCAGAACGACTATTTCTATCCCACATTCTTAATCTATAGAACATTCTTTTATTTTCAAGTGATAATGATTTTCCTGTTACGTCTTTATCTTTAGATTCAATTAATGTTGACAAGCCCATATCTATCATTTTTAATGATCTTTTAGCACCGACTCTAGAATTATTTTGATAATCGTTTGGATTTCGTCCAATTGTCTCTGAGCCTAAATCAATAATTGGTTCAGATGAAACACTTCCACAGCTACTACATGCAATTTCTCCTGTATAAGCATCTGTTATCATCTCATTTTTTTTACAATTTTTTTGATGAACTAATTCAGTTAACATGACTTTGTTTTGTTTTTATTTTATTTAAAAGACAAAAAATTTCTTATCTAGTGCTAAAATGGGCAAAAATTACTCAATATTTTAATTTTTTTAGCACTAGACTGTTTTAATCTTATTGGCACTATTGATTTTTTAATTTATTGCTTTTATAAAAAATTTTTTTTAAATAAATATTGCCTCACATTGTATTAGATAAAAGTTTGAATCTTTTTGATTTTTCAATTCTGTTTGACCCTCTATTTCAAAAATCCCCTTTAATTAAAATTTCAGATATGTACATAGATACTCGGGGTACCACTGCATTATTATCTACAGTTGTAATTGATGACTCCCATCATGAATTCTTTATCCAACTAATTACTAATAAAAACAAAACCACAATTCGACTATATCCTTTAACTGATCCTACAAAAACTGATGCCGTTAAACAATCTTTGGCTAACGTATGTTTAGAAATTCAGAAACATTATCCTGACATGAATGTAATAAAATCAAATTTATGGGATTATCTTAAGAAAGATATCATCCAATGAGTGGTTCTAATCTTATCCAAAAAAGTAATCTTGAACGTGATCTAATATTTTCAATTAGTACTGATGTAGAAAACTTTCATAAAATTATGCCGAAATATTTTAAATCTTTAAAGATAATTAGTGATTCCTTAAATGAAAAAATTGTATTAGAGTCTATTGATTTTTTAGGTAGAAAAATTAAAATTAAAACAAAACATGTTATTGTAAAACCCAATGTACACAAGGTGTTTATTTTGACTGGTCCTGTGAGGGGTACTTCTTTTATTGAAACATATGATTCAACTTTGTCTGGAACTAGCATTTCCATTTTGGTGGATTTAAAACTCCATGGAATTCTTAAATTAATTCCATTTTTGAAAATTTTAGTATTAAAAAAAATGAATTCTGTTATGTCCGAATTTATAATCTGTGCTGAGATTTATTCTAAATCTAATTAAATTTATGTCTAGTTAGCACTATTCAATTAAGTTAGCCTCTATTAAATAGAAAAATCTAGAAATTTTTATCGTGTCTCTCCCTACAATCATTATAGGTGCAGGCGTAGGCGGTTTAACAACTGGTGCTTTGTTGGCACATGGTGGTCATAATGTGATAGTTTTAGAAAAATCAACCAAGTTAGGCGGACGAACTGCGTCGATGAAATTTAAAAATCATGTTCTTGATAATGGATTTCATATAATGCCATTTTATAAAAAATCTGCAATTTTTACTATTTTAAAAAATTTAGGTATTGAATCTAGATTAAAACTAGCAAAAGTTGATGATATTGCATTTTATGCGACAACCGGTTTTCATATTTATCCTAAAGGAATGATTGATTTACTTAAACTATCTTTGATTCCATTCAAAAGTAGGGTTAGACTTCTTAAATTATTATTGCCCTTGGCATTTTCTTCCATTGAAAAAACAGAATTATGGGATGAAATACCATTAACAAAAATTACTGATGATTTAGATGTTGATACAAATGCATTTTTTGAAGCAGTATGCATGTTAGCTTTTGCTGATACTGCTGATCATATTTCATTAGGTGAATTTGCTAGAACTATTATTCGTGCTAATCCCTTTAAGGGTGGTACAAGTGAATTTGCATATCCTGACGGTGGTGGATATGATTCAATATGTCATGTTCTTGGAGATTTTATTTTGGAAAAAGGTGGTGATATTCAAACAAAACAATCTGTAAAGAAAGTGATTATTGAAAATTCTAAAGTTACAGGAGTTATTGTAAGTGATTCTTCAAATCCTGAAAAATTTATTCCTACAAATTCAGTTGTAATTTCATATCCTGCATATACTGCATTAAATCAATTGTTTGAAGAAAATGTGATTGATAGAAAATTTGTTCAAAAAATTGATAAATTAAACAAAACTACTTCTGTAGTTGAAGTACACTTTGCATTAAATTCACAAATAGACACTCGCCAAGTTGTATTTCCTGTGGGTGATGATTATGTAACTAAGGGAATATTCTTCATATCCAACATCACTCCATCTGTTTCCCCTTCAGGTGAACATTTGATTATTGCAGGAACTCCTGTACTCCCTTCAGAAACTGAAGATTCTGAAAAAATTAAGAATATTGTTAGTAAAATGAAACAAGAAATATCCTCAATTTATCCTAAATTTAATTCTGCATTACTTTGGGAACGTCCTATGGCATGGAAATTAGTTGAATCTGTTGTTAAAGAACCTGGTAAAGTTTGGAAGTCTAAGATGCCACACCAAATTCCTGGCATTGAAGGTTTATTTTTTGTTGGTGATTCTACAATTAGCTATGGTATAGGAACTGATTCTGCTGCACACAGTTCCATTTTATGTACTCCAAAAATTGAATCTTTTTTAAATTGTTAATTAGTTAATGGTATTTTTCTTAAAATCTTTGGGATGTCTTCTAAATTGGTATCTCCTATCACATTACCTTCAAATTTTGGAGTATTTTCAATTTGCATTGCGTAACCTCCAACTAAAATTGGAATTTTGCTTTGTCCTCTAATTTTTTTTGCTAACCTTTGTCCTGCAAGTATATTGTCTTGAATTGTAATTGAAATTAAAACTATGTTTGGTTTTTTCATGTTTATGAATTCCATTATTGATTCAGTTGGAATTGATGTTCCCATATTGAAAACTTTGAATCCCTTTATTGTTAGATATGTTTCAAGTACATCGCATCCTATATGATGTTCTTCTCCAACTGGTACACAAATCATTACTTTCTTTTTATTCCCAGTACCTGAAGATTGCTCCATGATGATTTTTACTAATGTTTGGGCAATATTGCTTGCTACGTGTTCTGTTGCAATTGTTAATTTTCCAGTTTCCCAATCTTTTCCTATTTTGACCATTACTGGTCTTAGAATTTTATCAAAGAAATCTCCTATGTTGAATATTTCCACATAATTTTTGTAAATTTTAATACATTCCTCTATATTTCCATCTGTTAATTTTTTGAATAATTGCTGTTTTGATTTTTTTGTTGCATCCTCTCTCTTTTGTATATCTTCTGGGTTGTATGATGCTAGAACTGATAAAATTTTAGCATCATTTCTGAATTCTAATGGTATATCGTCCTTGATTACGTCTGAAGCCTTACCTAGATATTTTACAATTTCTTGTTTTGATGTACTTCTTTTAGAATCCCATATACTTTTGACTAGATACAGATATTGATCTGATTTGACTTTTTTAGCTCTAATGTAGACCACTAAATTCTATCAACTTTTAGATATTTAACTAATGGTAACCATCTACACTAGTGCCAATATTTCTAAAATATTATTTCTTAGCACTAGCATCAATTATCATCGTCCGTTAAATATTATAAATCAAAATTCTTCTTTATGGCAGGTACAGAAGAACAAGAATGGGCTAACCTTCTTGCTGAAATCTTTGACAAACTTACACAGAAACACGCCTCAATCACTTATCATTTTGATAATCTTGAGATGGCTGGTAAGATTATGAAAGACAAGCAAGTTGTCCCAACAGGTACAGTTTCCCTTACCGGTAAACTAACCATTACAGCAACAAAATAGGTGTGGATGACAATGAAAAACTTTGATCTTCCCGCTAATTTTTTATCTTATCTTGATACTGGAAAATTAAGCATAACTTGCAATGACTCACCTACAATTAATTTTCATGTAGATGGTAGTACAAAAATAATTGATATAATTGATATCCCAATTGAAATTACAAAAATGCCTGGTTTCTTAAAACAACTTTCTGAAGCTAAAGAACTTGCAAAAGATTTGGCACAGAAAAAAACTACTATTGAGGTTAGATTACGTGGTGATACTGTGTTGAAACTTGGCGAAAAAGCAAATCCTAAACTTGCAAAAATCATTACCCTTAGTAGTAATATAGAAATCACCGATTTACGAAAGTTAAAGAAATTGAGTGATGAATTTTAACAATGTCTGACACAGTTTCTCAAAACAGCCCATATGATATTTTGGTAACTGGTTCAAGTGGTTTTATTGGCAAAAAACTTTTGAAAAAATTAACTGATTCTGGATTTACAGTTACTGCAATGTCTCGATCAAAATACCCTGACACTGAAAATGTTAAACGTGTTCAAGCAGATGCATTTGATGTTGACTCTTTAATTACTGCTACTAAGGGTATTGAAACTGCATTTTATTTACTTCATTCAATGGAAGGCTCGAAAAAGGAATGGGCTGAATTTGCAAATAGAGAAAAACAGCAGGCTCAAAATTTCTTAAAGGCTGCAACTGATTCTGGTGTAAAGAGAATCATATATCTGGGTGGCTTGGTTAACGAAGGTCTAGAATTATCAAAACATATGAAAAGTAGACACGATGTAGGCAAGATTTTAGCAAGTGGAAATATTCCTGTGACCGAATTAAGAGCATCAGTTATCGTTGGTGCAGAAGGTGGATCTTATGCTATGCTTAGATACCTTGTTGAAAGATTACCTTTGATGGTTTGCCCAAAATGGGTTAAATCTCAAACACAACCTATTGCAGTTGATAATGTCGTTGATTATCTGATAGGCTCAATGAAAAATCCTGAAACCGCAGGAAAAATTCTAGAAATTGGTGGACCTGATGTAATGACATATGAACAATTGATGAGATTGTATTCTTCAATTCTTAATAGAAATTTGAACGTAATTCAAATTCCATTTTTAACTCCTAGACTTTCTTCGTATTGGATTGATTTAGTAACTCCAGTTAAGGCCTCTCTAGCAAGACCTCTAGTTGATAGTTTGGTGCATGATTCTATAGTTAAAGATGATTCTGCACAAAAATTGGTTCCAGTTCAATTAGCACATATGACTCAAGCAATTCAAACTGCTAGAGAAGAAGCAAAAGTTTTCAATTCTATTTCAAAATCTGAAGGAGAAAAAACTTCGTATAAAATGAATCAAAAAATTCTCTTAATCACTTTATGTGCCATGGCTTTCATTGGTACAACATACTATTGGATGGATGATAGAACAGATGTTTGGGAAATTCCTTGGTTGATTGGTTCAGTCATTTGGTATGCCGCAATTCTTTTTGCTATTTCATTTGTCAAACAGAAGGCTAGGTTAGGTTATTTGATAGGTGGAGTACTGGCCTGGGTCACTCTGGCATTTTGGTTATTTGATAACTTTTATGTTGTATTTGAACTCTCTCTGGTTGCATCTGAACCAAGTTTGGAAATCACAATTAGAAATTTCATTGGTGCTGCACTTGCTGGATTGGCAATATTTTCATCACACAATGTATTTCATAAAGTAAGGGTCTATCAAGTTAGGGGAAAATCTGTATCTGAATCTGCTTCAGCTGAAGTACCTGAAGGTGCTAGACCTGTATACAATACAAATTTTTCTTGATTATGAAATTATTTTTTTATTAATTTTGAAATTTCTTAGTTGCAGTGATTTTAATTTTTAATTTTATTTTCTTCTAGTATTTTAAAGATATTTCCTTGTTCTGAATTTGCATATAACAAAAAATATGTTTGACTTGCTAGGTATGTTTTATTGAATCTATATACTATTGGATGAATCTCTGCAAGAATTTCACCTATTTTCATTTTTTCACTTTTATAATCTTCTAATAATTTAAAAAATTTATCTTTTTCTAAACCAGAAAATTCTTTTGAAAAAAATCCAAAAATATGTAATAATACATTACTATGTGTTTTTATTGTGGGCTTGGATTCTAAGGCTACTTTTAAATGATTTTCATACTCGATTAATATTTCTGATAATTTAATTTTTTTATTACTGGCAACAATTCTTCCCAATACTTGTAATTGTTCTTGACTGTGTGCCATTATCATAAATTTATTCATGGCTTGAAATCCAACTAGTTCTTTTATTTTGTTATTTTTTTTAACTTCTTGGAATCTTCCTTTTACAAATAATTTGATATCTTTTTCAGATAATTCTTTGTAAATATTATCTATACCTCGGTTACTTGATCCCCATTGTTCTTCATTCACTCTGAAATTAATTTTTTATTTGCATATAAACAACAACTGCTGAAAATAAAGTTGGCACTATCACTCATCTTAATTTATGTAGAAATTTTTAGCACTAGAATTTAATTTAGCACCATTTTAAATACAATAAATAAAATTTTTTAATAATGAAAACCCTATTAGCTGCAATTTCTACAATTGCCGTACTCTTGCTTGTTGGCTCAAGTGTATCATCTGTTTATGCAGAGGTTCCATCTTGGGTAAAAAATAACGCAGGCTGGTGGGCAGAAGGAACAATTGATGACGATTCATTTGTTCAAGGAATTCAATTCTTGATCAAAGAAGGAATCATGAGTATTACACAAGTACAAGAATCTGAAAAATCTGTATCTTCTGCATCCTCAAGCGATGACTCTGTTATTGCTTCATTGGAGGCTGAACTTGAAAAATGTTCAGAAATAGTCAAGGCATACAAAAGACTTGATTGTGAAAAACCAATTAAACAAGAGATTTTAGTTCATACCTACAAAACTGGAGCCGAATTATTTCAAGTTGGACCAATTAACTATTATTGGTTTGGAGTAAATTCTGAAGGAAATACATTTGAAATTAGTCCAACTGGTCAGCCTATTCTATCAGTTAGAATGCTTGCAGACAATACTTCCTCTGATATTGTTGGTTTGAATTGTACTAGCCCTGCTATCTGTAACTATGATGTCTGGGATGGTTCAAAATCTTTCAAATATTCTGGAATGGATTTCACTAGTGGACAAATCAATCTAAATCCTGGAACAGCCAAGGAGTTCAACATTCTATTTGGTCCAAATATTGGATATGGTGGAACTGAATTTGAATATGATCCTTCAAAGACATACACTTTCAGAATCAATGAACCATTTGGTAGTTTAGATGTTCACCTAGACTTGGAATAACTCTTTTTTCTTATTTTTATTTTATTTTACATATGTAGTTAGCACTATTCATAACTAGTTCTAGTTTTTATATAATTAAAATAAAATATTTTTTTTATGAAACTATTATTTGTGATTATTCCATTACTCGTTTTTTCAATTCCTGTTGCATTTGCTGAACCCTCTAATGTTGGAAATATGTATTGGAAACAAGAAATCATTTCACCAAATTCGTTTGTTGATATTTACGTTCATGATGATGACATGAATAAAAAAGAATATCCTAACTTTGCTGATAAATTTACAATATCTGTGTGGTCTGATTCATCTCCTGATGGTCTTGAAATAGAAGTTGTTGAAACTGGAGTTTATAGTGGGATTTTCAAAGGACGTGTTTTTATTGCTGATTCTGGTGACACGCTAAAAAATAGACTACTTTCAATGCCTGGTGATACCGTTTATGCAAAATATGTTGATTTTACAATGCCAGATGGTTCTACATCTGAAATATTTTCTGCAGCAATTGTTAAGATCTCTGGCCAAGACATGAACTCACTTCTTGATAAGATTGATACAAAATTCCGTGCATCTGCTGAAAAGGTTCCATCTTGGATTAAAAATAATGCAGGCTGGTGGGCTAATGATGACATTGATGATGATGCTTTCATTCAAGGAATTCAGTTTTTAATTAAAGAAAAAATTCTTGAAATTAATGAA
>ENA-ORXI01001561-ORXI01001561.1-sediment-metagenome-genome-assembly--contig:-NODE-1561-length-17586-cov-5.838255_pt1 | contig 17586 bp, 19 predicted proteins | sample MGYA00237861_ERZ511468 | MGnify/ENA primary metagenome ERZ511468 (study PRJEB26299, sample SAMN06266213) | sediment metagenome | isolation source: Hudson Canyon methane seep mesocosm | place... | reverse complement strand
TCTAACGTTGCTTTGATTTCTTGAACTTCTTGGGTACTCATATAGTCATTATATTTTCCATGACCTACATAAAAAGCCACTTTTCTTATACTATCAAGTATTTGTTCTATCTCTTTTTCTGTGTTCATTTGTTATCCTAATTATTCTTACCTTAGTGTAACTAAAAGAGTTTTAAATATTCTTTCATTAAAATAAAATGGAACTTCTGGAATAGGATATACAATCAGAAAACATTAAAATTCCGAGGAAAGTCTCCTTTATTTTAAATAAGGGTAGTCTGTATACCCTTTCTCGTCTTGAGTGTAATAAGTTTCCGTATCTGCTTTATTTAATTGTGCATTTGTTTTAAAACGTTCAGGCAAATCAGGATTAGAGATAAATAATTCTCCAAAAGTTACAGCATCTGCTAGATTATTTTCAATAGCTTTATTTCCTCTGTCTTTGTCATACCCTCCATTTGTAATCAAAATACCTTTATAGGCATCTCTTAATACGCAGAGTTCTACAACATTAGCTCCATGACGTATGTCACCTTCAAGCGCATCTATAATATGTAGATAGGCAAGCTTGTACTTGTTAAGTTCATTACAGATATATGTAAAGTGTTTTTTGGGATTGGAATCAGTCATATCATTAAAAGTACCACTTGGAGAGAGTCTTAGTCCAACGTTATCTGCTCCTACCTCTTTTATGACCGCTTCAATAATTTCAAATAAAAAGCGGCTTCTGTTTTCTACACTTGCTCCATACTTGTCTTCTCTGGAATTAGTACCATCTCTTAAAAACTGGTCGATTAAGTACCCATTTGCTCCATGTACCTCTACCCCATCAAAACCAGCTTCCATGGCGTTTTTAGCTCCCGTTACGTATGTTTTAACAAGTTCTTCTATCTCTTTAATTTCAAGTGCTTTGGGAGTTTCATACTCTTTCATACCCTCAAAGGTATATACTTCTCCGGTTGGTTTTATTGCTGATGGAGCTACGGACAATTCCCCCTCATGATAAGATGAATGAGAGATTCTACCTACATGCCACAGTTGTAAAAATATCTTACCCCCTTTGTCATGTACGCATTGGGTTATCTTTTTCCAACCTTGAATCTGCTCTGAAGTATAAATCCCTGGGGTACAAGGATAACCAATTCCCTGTGTTGAAATCTGAGTGGCTTCACTGATAATAAGTCCAGCAGATGCTCTTTGTCCATAATACGTTGCCATTAAGTCATTGGGTATGTTGTCTTCAACACTTCGGCATCGTGTAAGTGGTGCCATAAAGGTTCTGTTTTTTAAACTATAGTTTCCAATAAGGATAGGAGAGAGGAGATTCATGATTGGGTCCTTGATATAATTTATATTACTATCTCATAGTATTCGCTTTGTTTATATAAAAAAATATTGTTAATCCTCTAATAACATGTTAATTTAACATAAGTCTAGGAATCTGACCCTATTTAGGGTAAAAGAAAAAAGTAGCTGGGCTTTTTTTCTTACCCCTTCATACACTCAAAATAGCATTATTGTGACTTATTTGTTGCATTTTATGAATTTTATTTGTTTATTATATGTAATTTAGATAAACTTTTATATATTTTTTACAACAGAAAAGGAAACCTTATGACATACAATAAAATGTTCTTCCCTATTGGTGGAGGAGAAGAGTTACGAGATAGAATTCACGGTGCTTTATTAATAGGAAAATACTTTCAAGCACATTTAGAAATACTTAAATCAGAAGCAAAACCAAGTCAGATAATGCGAATTGATGAGAGTTTACCGCCTGATGTTTTAAAAGAGTTAAATGCAATGGTAAAAGCCAGACAAGAAGAAGATTTAAATATCAATGAAGTGATACTTAAAGAAGAATCTAAAAAAATGGATGTCACACTTTCAAACAGAAGAATCAAAGGTTCTCCAACAGCTGAAATTATCACAGGAAGTGGTTACAGAAGTAAACTCATTGAGCAAGAATCAAAATATTGTGATGTAGTAATAGTTGCAGCTCCTCCTAAAGGAAAAATCACATCTACCTTTGAGTCAACCGTTACCAAAAGTGGTAAACCTGCTATCATGTTTCCAAGAAAAATGAAAACATTTAGTGCTAAAAAACTTTTGATTGGATGGAATAATTCTCCTGAGGTTGCAAGGGCCGTTACACTTGCTATTCCTTTGATGCAAAAAGCAAAAAAAGTACATCTTGTAACATCTAAAGAATATACAAAAGACAGTATTCAAATCAAGAAACTTCAATCATTTTTATTGTGTCATGATATAGAATTGACTTATGAAATAATAAAAACAACAAAAGTACCAGGAGAAGCATTGTTAAAGCATTCAAAAGAAGGCGGCTATGACATGATAATTGCGGGTGCATTTGGACATAAAGGGTTCAAAGAGCTGATGCTTGGAGGAACAACCAAATATCTTCTAAAAAATACAACCATTCCAGTATTTATGTCTCATTAAAAATTCAAAAGGGGTTTAACCTCCTTTTGTATTTGTATCTATAATAAATCTCTTTTATTAAAAATCAGATACTGTATAAATTCTATACAAATAAAACACATTTTACTTTAAATATTTACATATAATAATTCTTCATAACCCAAGGATTATTATGCATAAAATAATACTATTTATATTCACACTTTTGATTTCAGCCCTATTTACAGCTTGTGCAAAAAAAGAAAAACAAGATGAGATCGTTGTAAAAGAGTATTTAGAAGTCCAAGCCGTTTGTATACAACAAAACAGTGATATCAAGGTTTTATTTGATGGCTATTTAGCCTCTATTTATAACAAAACAAAACAGAGTGAATTTAGACATGGAACGGTCAGTTATAAAAAAACAATTAGTGCCACCAATGAAGATTTTACTCCTCCAAGTAAAGTAAAGTTCTCAAAAATCAAATCTGAGACTTTTGCCAAACCTTTTATACAGTTAGAAGGATTATCTTATAGCTCAATAAACAGAGATGTTTTTAAAACAAGTTGTAAAATTAAGGTTTTAAAAAGACTCGACCATCAGCCAAAATAGCTTATAAAAAACTCCAATAAGTCATCAACTGTTTATCTACTTTACTCTATACTACTCCCATGAATTTTATTCTCATTGCATTTGCAAGCATAAACATACTGACTTTTATCCTCTTTGGAGTTGACAAACACTGTGCCATTAAAAACAAAAGACGGATTCGAGAAAGAAACCTGCATACGGTTTCCTTAATAGGTGGATTCATGGGCGCTTTGTTTGCAATGCTTCTGTTTCGACACAAAATTAAAAAAGCGAAGTTTATTTTTTTTCAAATACTTATTTACATCATATGGATTGTTTTATATTTTCAAGAGTCATTTCTAATATTGACACAGTATTTAGAGTATCTTATGTATAATCTGTTTTAACAAAATGCAAAATAGATGGATAAACATGTTTGAAAGCTACAAAAATCTTATAGAAGAATTTGTGACACTTGAAAATGAAGAGTGGGCACTCATACAATCAAAACTAAAAGTTGTACAGTACAAAAAAGGTGATACCTTACTTCATGCGGGAGATGTATGCAAAACCCTACGATTTATCAACAAAGGTATTGCAAGACTTTATTTTATAAATGAAGAAGGTAAGGAGTTTACTTGTTTTATCGCGTTTAATGACGAAAGTGCAAGACCTACTGATAAGTTTATTCTTGATTTTGAAAGTTACTCAAAACAGACAGAATCTGGCTCTTTTGCCGACGTAGTGGATGATTGTGAGATTGTTGAATGCAGTTATGAAAATATGCAAGAATTATGCAGTAAAGTAAAAAAATTACAACTGTTCATGGAAGAAATGGGTACATTGGTTTTTGCAAGTATTCGAGATGATATGATTTATAGATCAACGACGACAGCAAAACAAAGATATGAAGATTTTTTACATGACAAACCCCTCTTACTAAAAAAAGTACCACAACATCAACTGGCAACTTTTTTAGGTATCGCGCCACAATCTTTGAGTCGTTTAAAAAATGAGTCAAATTAATCTTTTCTAAAAGTTAACATGAGCATTAACGTTTTTTCAAAAGTTAACATATGTGAATGACAAACTTTTTTCATTGTAATACAATTCTTTAAATCAATTAAGGAATCACACATGAAAGAAGAAAGAAGAAACTTTATCAGACTGACAACAACGATGGCAACAGGGATATTAGTAGCAGGAACATTTTCAGGGTGTTTTGACAAAACAGCTGAAAATGCAACTTCAAACAATACGAATAACCATGATGAAAAAGACATTCGATTTAAAATATTGTCATATGCAATCCTTGCTCCAAACCCTCATAATAAACAACCATGGTTAGTTAAAATGAAAGATGAACTAAACTTTGACTTATATGTAGATACTCAAAGAACTCTTCCTCATACAGATCCTCCTTTTAGACAAATACATATAGGTCAAGGAACTTTTTTAGAGAACCTAAACCTTGCAGCTTTAAACTTTGGATATCATGCAATTATAAATTATTTTCCTCAAGGAGAGTATTCTAATAGTGTAATTGAGCATAAACCTGTGGCTTCCATACAATTGGTGAAAACAAATCAGATTAAAAAAGATGAGTTATTTGATCAAATATTAACAAGACAATCAAATAAAAGAGAATATACCAATGAAAAAGCACCCTTGAAAAAACTTAAAATTTTAAAAGATCAAATTAAAGCAGAGTTAGAAAAAGAGTCAGGCTTTTCACTGAATATATCAAGTAAACAAGACCATGTCCAAAAACTAAGAACAATAGCAGTAAATGGTATGAAAATTGAGACAGGTAATCATGATAGAGATATGGAAACGATTAAAATGTTTAGATTTAATAAAGAAGAAATTAATCAATACAAAGATGGTTTTGGTTTAGCACAAAGTGGTGTAACTGGTATGAAAAAGTTTATGATTGAAAACCTATTTTTATCAAGAGAAAGTGCCCAAAAAGATCCTGCGACTTTTGGAAAAGAAGCAATTAGTATCACTCAAAAACAAGTTGATTCAACAAATACATTTGCGTGGTTAAGCACAAAAACTAATACAAGACTTGACCAAGTCAAAATAGGACGAGTTTATGAAAGAATTAATTTACTTGCAACGTCTTTAGGGTTGGTGATTCATCCTATAAGTCAAGTGCTTCAGGAATACTCAGATATGACTCCTTTACAAGAGGAGTTTTTAAACTATTTAAAAGTACCACAAAATCACACCGTACAAATGTTCTTTAGAATAGGTGTGGCTTCACCAGTGGAACACTCTCCAAGAAGAGATATCAAAGACTTACTTATTGGGTAAGGATAAAGGCGTCAAATACCCAACAGTTAACTGTTTTTAATAGACCTCATCAAATACCTTTTGTAAAGAACAAAATTTATACGTACGTTTTAAAAATGTAAACTCTAAAGAATACGCATGAAGCATAAGTCTTTTGCTTCCTGTGATTTTTATCCGCTCTTTTTCACTCATCTTTTTTTTCAAAATTTTATCAACCAAGGGTTCATCTATTCCATAGATGGGGTCACCTACAATTCTATGAGAGATACTGTCCAAATGAACCCTGATTTGATGTTGTCTTCCTGTAAGTGGAATGGCTTCAACAATGGTTTGATTTTTAGTTTTATCATACGTTATTGGTTTAATCAGAGTGGTTGACTCTTTTCCATTTGAAGAGGTTTGCATTTTTATTTTTATCAACCCAGTTGCATTGGTTATTTTTTTCTCTATTGTTAGCTCTTCTGGTATCTCTTTTTCAACCAATGCACGGTATTTTTTAACCACTTCCCTATTCTCAAAAACACTGTTCAATACCATCTCAGCATATTTATTTTTAGATACAAGAACAAGCCCTGATGTTTCACAATCAATTCGGTGAATCAAACTGGCTTCTTCGCCAAATTGAAATCTTATCTCATCTAAAAGTGTATAGTGTGAAGACCTTGCAACTGGGTGGACAAGCAAACCTGAGGGTTTATCAAAGATGGCAAAATGTTCAGTTTGAAAAATAGGTTTCAATCCTTTTGTTATAGCTTCAAATACAGACACTTCAATAAAACCAGATTTTAAGACATGACCTTTTTGCAGTCGTCTTTTTTTATCATCTATTATTCTGCCTTTTGCCAAAAGGCTAGAAGCTAAGTTAAGGGGTAGCTTGACAACGTCTAATAAAAAGTCTTCAATCTTTTCACCTTTTATTGATTCATATTGTTTTAGTACATAGGGCACTGGACAGTTACCTTTTTATTATTCATAGAATTTCTTTCGTTTTTTTAGCTTGGTCAATGCAGTATCGCTCTTTTCATTATTGAAAAAATTGTAGCATCTTTTTCATAAAGAGTAACTCCTATGCTATGGAGGGTTTTGTTTTAATATAAATACTATTGTATAATCACTCCAATACAGCTATTTAATAATCTGGGGAGTTAGGTAATGAAAGAAATAAATATTCTTGAAATTTATTCGGGACAAGAAGAGAATATAAAAAGTGCAAACAAAGAGTTTAAAAGTTCATATAGAAAAAAAATGATTTCTGGCAAAGTAAATGTGACGACACTTGGATTTGAGCATGATAATCAAACTGATAAAAAAAATCATGGCGGCATAAATCAAGCGGTGTGTGTCTACCCACAAAGTTCGTATGACTTTTTTAAAGAAAAACACAATTTTGATTTGCCTGCGTGCGCTTTTGGTGAAAATATTACCATTCAAGATGTATCAGATAAAGATGTTTGTATTGGAGATCAATTTTCCTGTGATGATGTTATCTTTGAAGTCTCACAGCCACGTGGTCCTTGCTGGAAAATTTCTGAAATCTTAGGTATCAAACAACTCACTTCATTGGTTGTGGGTGAAGTAAAAACCGGCTTTTATTTTAGGGTATTAAAAGAGGGGCAAATGAATAAATCCTCTACTTTAAAACTTATCAAAAGAAAACATGCAAAATTTACCATAGAGTATGTTGCTGATTGTTATTTAAATCCTAAAGAAAATCAAGAAAATATCAAAGAAATTATCTTATGTCCTGAACTGTCCACTAGATTTAGAACAAATTTTGAAAAAAAACTTATTTAGATACATTTTTTTAAACAATAAAGGTCACAAATTGTGACCTTACATTATCAAAATTAGCTTATATTAATTTCTCTATTTATCATCCACTAATACATCTGCTTTTGATTTTAATGTCTTTTTATGTAAAAACATTTTTTCTCTGTCAGTGAATTCTTCTTTAATTTCTTTTTTCTTATTCTTATTTGTCTTCACTACAGGGTCATCATTTTTAAAGTTCTGATCTTTTTCTTCAGGCTTTTTATTCGCACCTTTATCATTTTTAAACAGCGATAAGATAAGGTAAATTGATACACCAATATTAAAAAATATAATGCCCCATTTTACAGGAAGTATGACATCCAAATACTGGAGTTTGTCTCTTAGACGTAAATACTCAACCACATCAGAGTAAATCCACTGTGAAAACAAAACAATCGATAAAAGCAGTGCAACAATTACAAGTGTTCTTCTAAATTTATATAAGTGGTACCAGATGAAAGCTGATTTGGCTTGCCTAAACATATTAGACCGAGACCAAGAAATCTAAGCCTAAGATAGCTAAGGCTGCCACAAGTGATTTGCTTTTCAAATCATCTTTGATTTTTCTCTCTTCATCTGCAATAATAATATCAAGCTCATCATCACTGAAGTCTTCAAAGGTTTTATGATTTTCAGCCAATCTGGCTTTGGTTGCCAAGATGGCTTTTTCTCTTATTTTAAAACTGACTTTATCTTTAACCGTTTGGCTTTTAATTTTTGCGAAATCAAAACCCTTGGTGAATTTTTCTTTAGTGAGATTTAATACATCTGCTGATTTTTCTTTTAGTTTTGTAATTTTACTGCCCATCCCTGCCCTTTTTAATATTCTTCATATTATATAAAAGAAATGTTAACAAAAAGTAGTCTGCCTCAAAAGAATTGAAATAAAATAGAGTACCCCCCCTAGTTTAAATTCCCAAGACAAGCACTACCTTAAAAGAAATTTAGAGAACCTTTACGAAGGTTTCAAATATATTATTAAAATCATGTTTATACCTAACTTTTATTTTTACTTTAATTTTTAACATTAATTACTATTCTTATTATATTTAGTTAACATTTATGTAACATTTTAATATATTAGGTTAAAAGATGAAATCAGTTCAAACCATAAATGAACATTCTGATTGTTTAATTGAAGATAAACTCAAACAAAGTGAAGAGCGTTTTTCTCTAGCAATGAGAGGAGCAAATGATGGACTTTGGGATTGGGACTTACTCACTGATAAAGTTTACTACTCACCAAGATGGAAAAACATGCTTGGGTATGAGAATCATGAACTTGAAAATGACCTAGATACTTGGGCAAAATTAGTTAACCCTGAAGATAAAGTTATGGCATTAAAAAAAGTTCAAGATTGTATGGAAGGTAAAGTAGAAGAGTTCGAAGTTGAAATGAGAATGCAACATAAAGATGGTTCTACCGTTATTGTTTTATCTCGAGGATTTTTAGTTAAGCGGGAATCGGATGATAGACCTGTACGTTTAGCTGGAACACATGTGGATATAACCGAACGAAAAAAAAATGAAGAGTTTGTAAAAAACACAAATACGATTTTAGAAATCATTGCAATGGGAAAACCAGCCAGTGAAATATATGATGCAATTGCTTTAATGTACGAAGCCAGACACCCTGGAATGCGCTGTTCTTTACTTGAACTAAAAGATGGAAAACTCATGCATGGTGGCGCTCCCAGCATGCCAAAAGAGTATTGTGAAGCCGTTCATGGTTTGCAAAATGGACCCAATATTGGCTCATGTGGTACTTCTACTTATACAGGAAAACGAGTTCTTGTAGAAAATATCCAAACCGATCCAAAGTGGAAAAATATCAAACAATTTGCCCTTCCACACGGAATGCGTTGTTGCTGGAGCGAACCAATAATAGATTCAACAGGTAAAATATTAGGTGCCTTTGGTATGTATTATAATTACCCCTCACTGCCAAATATTGAAGAATCAAAAGATCTTTTATCAGCAGCAAGACTTTCTAGTATAGTCATGGAGAGAGATCAATCTCAAAAACGTATGCAAGAAGATCAAAAACTTATAGCAGAACAAAGTAAATTAGCTTCAATGGGTGAAATGATTGGAAATATTGCCCATCAATGGAGACAACCCCTAACGGCTATTAGTGCCATAATGGCAAATATGAAACTTAGTATTGATTTGGAAGAAGAATTAACTAACGAAGATATAAAAATTAGAATAGACAAAGTAAGCAATCAATGCCAATATCTCTCTTCAACCATAGATAACTTTAGGCATTTTTTTAATGATGATTCAACTAATATTAAAAAATTTAATTTAAGACATGGTTTATGTGACACAATTGATTTAATAAAAGATTCCTTTATAAGCAATTCAATTGAAATTAATTCAGTTTTAATAAGTTGTATCATTAATGATAATAAAAATACTTTTATCCAAAGTATGTTAAATATTTTTAATAATACCAAAGATGCAATGATACTCAATAATATACCAAAAGCAGACAGATATATGTTTATTGAGATGAAAAAAAATGGGAAAAAACTCATATTAACTTTTAAAGACAGTGGTGGTGGAATAGATGAAAAAATAATCAATAAAATATTTCATCCATATTTTACTACTAAACATCAATCCCAAGGTACAGGATTAGGGTTGTATATGACTCATCAAATTATTGTCAAACATTTAAAAGGAAGCATTACAATTGAGAATATTGAATATGAGTATAAAGGGAAAAACCTAAAAGGTGTAAATTTTACAATCATGATTCCTTTGAATTCTTAATCAAGGGTGATAAGCATCTTGTAACAAGTGAAAATAAAAACAATTATTGAATTCGTACTCTTAGATTAAAAAAGATGGAATCCACAAGATATACGTACATATATCAAAAAATCTCTCCTTCTAATGAAGCATGGCTGAAATAGGAGTCATAAAAATTGATAAAATAAAAGATTCTAATATATTTAAAAGTTGATATTTTCGTTATTTGGTGTATGTATTATTTCTGTTAATTTTTCCAAGTTAACATTACCTGTGTATAAATCATAAGATAATTTTGGTAGCATCAAAGCTAAAACAGTCAAAGGGATCAACATGACTAGAAATATTATTTTTTTAACGGATAGTTTTGTGTTCACTAAAAAATTTCCTTATTTTGGTAACTTCATTTTAAAATATTATGAACTTTGGAATTATTATGAGATCAAAATTCGTCACATTTTCGTAGTATTATACATAATTTATTTTATATATATATAATTTAAACTTATACTAAAAAGCACAATTAAAACACAATCCGAGCTAATTTATCCAAGTAATGGCACATAAGTAGTATTAATAATTTATTAAGTAATTTTATTGCAAGAGATACTTTGTTACATTATGTAGCATTCTGTTATTTTTTGAATTTTTTTTAAGTTACTCTGAAGTATTCTGTTAAGAAAACTCCACACGATTTCGTCCATTGTGTTTGGCTTTATACAGTGCTTCATCTGCTCTTTTGATGACTGAAAAAATGGTATCTTCTTTTGTTGATAAAGTAATTCCTATGCTGATTGTTTTTGAGCCAACTTTTTCAAATACATGGTTTTGTACTTTTTGGCGAATATTTTCAACCAGACTTAAAATTCCCTCTTTATTGGTTTCTAAGCAAACCAAAGCAAACTCTTCTCCTCCCCATCGAACAAGAATATCAGTAGCACGTGTATTTTCTTTGATAATATTAGCAATAGAAACTAAAATATCATCCCCTATTTGATGTCCATATTCATCATTAACACATTTGAAATGATCAATATCTAACATTACAAAACCAAAGCTGTGATTAAAACGTGCACATCGTTCAAGTTCATTTTGTAATATTTCATCCAGTCTGTTACGATTGGCCAATCCCGTTAAATTATCAGTAATTGCCAAATTTTGAAGTTTTTCGTTGTTAAGAAAATTTCTCTTACTGAGTTTTTCAAGTAAGGAAGCATTTAAGAAACCAAAAGATATTACAGATACCATCCAAAAACCATGCATAATAAATAATTCTTTAGGTAATGGAAATATAAAATAAGTACTTATAATTGTGATACAGAATATAACAAATACACTAAAGCTGGCCATTGCTAATCTTAATCCTGATACTGTAAATACCCAAAAGATTATCAAATAAATTTCAGTTAAATAAGTTGTAAAAGATTCAATATTTATGACCAATATTAGATTAGAAACAGTTGCAAAAATGGGTGCAGCAACTAAGATATAAATCATTTTTGTATACAGCTTTGGGAAAAAAGACATAATACTAATCATAAATAAAATAGGTGCTGTGATATATAAATGAAGCATATTTGCAATTTGGGAAATATCATTTGGTAATACCAATTTATCTATTTGAGAATAGATGATATACAATATTCCTGTAAGAATAGTGATATACCTTATTTGAATTCGTCTTACATATTGTATTGAATGATTATATTTTTCTTCCAATTCAGCGTTATCAAAAATAGATGAAGATAATAAATTGGTATATTGATGTTTCATAGAAAAACCTTTTATTGTTATTATTCTAACTAAAATCATATTAAAGCTAAAATTGTAAATTTCAGGAGACATCTGACATAATAGGCCTTGTGAACATTTATGTCACAATTATGTGATCAGTAATATTTAAATATAAAAATAAAATAGATCGTTCTTCTATACTAAAAAATAAGATATAAGCTATTATTTGGTAAATTTAAAATAAAAAGAGAATCATGATAGAACTTGGATACAAACAAATTGGAACGGGTAAAAAAATTATAATGGTACTTCATGAGCTTATGGGAGACCACAAAAATTATGATGCCATACTGCCATACATAGATACAATAAATTACACTTATATTTTCGTAGATCATAGAGGGTATGGTTGGTCAAAAAATATAACGGGGAATTACAGTTGCAACGAAGCAGCCCTTGATATTAAAAATCTATTAGACATACTAAAGATAAAAGAAGTCAACTTATTAGCGCACTCCATGTCAACCATGATTGCACAAAAAACAGCCCTGATAGATGATCGAATAAAACAGCTCATACTCATAACCCCAATATCAGCATCTGGCATAAAAATGCAGCCCAAAGCACAAGAAAAACTCATCAGTGATATGCAAAAAAATGAAAACAAAATCGAAGAAATCGTACAAAGTGCCAGCAAACGATACAATCAAACATGGATAAACTATCGAGTGGATATGGCATACAATGCCTCAACCATTGAAGCTCGAGTTGGATACATGACAATGTATCTCACCACTGATTTTATCAATGAAGTTAAAAATATAAAAGTGCCCATAAAAATAATAACAGGAAAACACGACTTTCCTGTTTTTTCCAAAACATATGTGCAAAAGCTTTATGACTCGTATTATGAAAACTATGAAATTATGGAGTGTATGGAAGCAGGACATTATCCCATGATTGAGTGTCCTGTTTATTTTGCAACGCAAGTAGAGAGGTTTTGTACTTAAAGTTAAACTGTAACAGCTGCCCTCTTCTTGCTTTTCACATAAATAGAAGCAACAATGACTATCATCATCAAACAAAACCCAATAAGGAAGAAAAAATCTTGAACTGCCATTTTACTGATAAATGGTTGGGAAAGCACTGGAGAGAAAAACTGTCCCAAAAACAGCGAACTTGTAAAATAACCTGAGGTTTTAACTCTTTTTTTAATGTCTGTTTTACTCAACATCCATGCAGTCATATTAGTCATCATGATTCCCCCACCAAAGCCAACAATGGGACTCGTAAGAAAAAACAGCGTGATATTGTTAACTAAACCAATTGCGGCAAAACCAATTCCTGTAAGAAATAATCCAATGATATATATCGTTGAGTAATTAAACTTTGTTTTTAATTTTGAAAAATATATTGCACCCAGTGCATTTGAGAAAAAGGCAATTGCAATGATGAGTCCAGCTGTTGTTCCACTGCTTTTAAAATTTTCTATTAATAAAAAAGGTATTTGAGTAGGAAGTATAAAAAATATTATCATAAAAAAGAATGCTAGAAAATAGATAAAAAAGATATTTGAATTGACTACTTCAGTATCTTCATTGCTTTGTGATTCAATACTCATTGGAATTTCTTTTAGATATTTATAAATCATAGGTAAAAGTAAAGCCCCTATTAGATAAATTGCAAAAGGGTATCTCCAAGATATATCAGATAAGTATCCACCACCAGTTACAAAGATCATTCCTCCAATTGCAGTAAATGCACTTTGGTATCCCATAAACTTATGACGAGCATTCCCTTTAAAATAATCACCAACTAAAGAAGTAGAGACAATCATTAAAGCAGCAATACTCATTCCAAATACTGCACGCGAGAGCAATAACGATTCAATACTGTTTAAATATAACCCAGCACTTCCAGATAGACTAAATAAACACAAGGCAAACAGTGTTGATTTTTTCTTTCCAAATTTAAATATGATATGACCTAAGACAGGCGCTAAAAGTGCTATAACTAAAGAAGGAAGCGTCAGCATCAGTCTTGAATAGAATTCAATTTCATTGACATATTTAAAATGCTCTTTTAAATGAGGAAGTGCGGTTACGATTGAAACATTTGACATCATCGTTGTCATTGACAATAATAGAAGTGTAAAAATAGTAAGTTTTTTCATAATTTGCCTTATTCTATCATCTTCCAGTTGTTTGAAAATGTATGAAAAATTTTGGAGAAATACAACTGGAAGCTAAACGAGTTTATTTTGACCGACGGTCAGTCATGAAAGTATACAACCCTGCAACTTAAAATTTACTTTGATGTTGACCGATGGTCAGTTAAAATATTGAAATTATTTTTAATGTATTGTTTTTTTCATTGAGCAAAATAAAAGATTAAGGAGAGATTGACTTTATATTCGAAGCTGTTGTAACTTTCCTTAGGCCAAGGAAAGTTACTTAAAAAAGAAAAGTGATTTGTTTTTTTATGGGATGGATTACAGCAGATATTTTTTAAGTCTGCTAATCCCCTCTTTCATGTGTTTTATATCTCGGGTATAGGCAAAACGTAAATAGTGATTGGTTTTGTTAGATCCAAAATCAACTCCTGGTGTAGTTGCTACATGGATATCTTTTAAAATCTGTTTCGCAAATTCAAAACTGTCATCGGTGTATTTAGATACATTTGCCCACAAATAAAAAGCACCTTCAGGTTTGGCATCAATTTCGAAGATTTCATTTAATTCATTGTATAAATAATCCCTTCTTTGTTTATAGGTTTGTTGTATATGCAATAAATACTCTTCATCAAAAGCTTCCAGTGCTGCATATTGGCTGAGTGTGGGTGCAGAGATAAAAAGATTTTGCGCAATGATTTCAGCATCTCTTATTTTATCTTTTGGAACAATAATCCATCCCAAACGAAGTCCTGGCATACAGTAGTATTTTGAAAACCCATTGATGACAAAAACATTTTTGCTGAACTCTAAAGCGGTATGTGCATTTTCTTCATAGGTCAAACCATGATAAAGTTCATCAGAGATAAATGTAATGTTGTTAGCCTCACAGTACGTTATGAGTTCTTTTAAATTTTCTTTTTCATACAAATTTCCTGTAGGATTTGAAGGGGAAGATATTTGAAGTGCCTCAAGTTTTTCTTTTTTTAAATGTTCTACTGTGAGTTGATAGTTGGTTTGTTTGGATATGTTCATAAATACAGGATTGATATCTAACATATACGCAAAATTTTTATAACAAGGATAAGAAGGATCACTCAATCCTAAGTTTTGGTCATGTTTAAGACTGAGAGTATAAGCCACCATAAATGCCCCACTTGTTCCTGGAGTCAAAAGAATTTGATCTGGAGTTATATCTATATTATAAATATCTTTATAGTTTTGTGCAATTTTTTCTCGAAGTTCATAGAGCCCAAGACTTTCAGTATAAGCAAAACTGTCATTATCAACAGCTTGTTTAATCTTATCTTTGACTTTAGTTGATGGAGCTAAATCAGGTTGTCCAATTTCAAAGTGAATCGTATCTTCATATTTTAAAGCCTCTTTGACAATATCCATGACTATAAAAGAACTCATTTTTTCGTATCTCATAATTTCGCTTTTCGTTTTATTTTATTATATTAAATGTTTGTAAAAAACAGCCTTTCTAACTGCCCGCACTATACTTTTTTTCCAAATACGAAGAGTAGTATGAAATGGGATAGGTCAGCAGTAAATATCCTATTGCTAGGGGAATATAACTCTCCAACGTAGAATACGTATACGCATTGACTTCTTGAGCATTCATAGTAAACTCTGAGACCGAAATAATCGATAACAGTGAAGAATCTTTGATGATAGATGCAAATTGACCTGCTAAGGGAGGAAGCATTCGCTTAAACGCTTGTGGAAAAATAATATATCTGTACATCTGATAATCACTTAAACCCAAAGCTTTGGAAGCTTCAAATTGGTCTTTATCAATACTTTGAATACTCGCACGAATAATCTCGCAAACATAAGCTCCTGCAAACAGAGCTAAGATAACAACACCTACAACATAACGATTTTCAAAGCCCAAATTATTAGCAAAGACATAAAAAAAAATAAGAATTTGAACCAAAAGAGGTGTACCACGTATGAGTTCAATATACATTCGAGCAATAAAACGCAGTAAAATGAGTTTTGAATTTTGAGCGTATGCAAAAAATACTCCAATAAAGAAGCTCAAAATCAAAGCAAAAAAGGAAATGATAATAGTCATAATAAAACCATCAATGAATTTTTGCTTATACTCATAAACATTTTGCCAATTGAAGTCATAGGAAATATTCGCAAACATATAATAGAACAGACCCAATGTCAATACACAAAGCAGAGCAAAGTTAAAAAAATATACCGTTTTATTCAAGGGTTTGGATTTTTTATAACCCAATTCTTGAATAAAATATTTATTAAAAAAGATGTAAACTCCTAAAAAAAGAATGGAACATTGAGTGTATCAAATGTTTTTCTAGCATCTTGCAGATACCTATAAGAAAGAGTATCAAATGTTCCATCTGCTTTTGCTTTTTTAATAAATGCATCAACTTGCTCTTTAAGCTTTGGATCACCATGTCGAAGTGCCATTCCCCAGTATTCAAAATCTTCTTGAAATGATTCCAGAAGGGCTGTTGTGCTGTCTTTATGTTTTGACCAGTTTTTATAAATCGTTAATTGATCATAAATAAAAGCATCTGCTTTACCTTGTACCACTTCAAGTACAGACATATTTTCTTTATCAAAGACCAAAACATTGGCTTTTGGTAAATGATTTCTGGCATAAATATGTCCAGTTGAACCTTTTTTTACAGCAACTGTTTTGTTCTCATGATTCAAATCTGTTATGGAGTTTATGTTTGAATTTTTATTTGGTATTGATACGCAGCTTCGTCAAGAAGGCCGACGCGATAAATTCAACCTAACATTTTTTACGCCTGCAGAAAAACCCGGCGCTCGTCTAGGGGAAAAAGCGGTTAAAAGCTTACTTGGCGAGATGAAAAAACGCAATATTGCCACACATCTTGGTAATAAAATGAAAAAATTTGAAGTCGATAAGGTGGTTACTGAGGGTGGCGAGTTTGCCGCAGATTTAATTTTGTTTATGCCAGGCATGACAGGCAACCAATGGTTTGACAATTCTGACCTTGTGCGTAGCGAAGGTGGGCTACTTAAGGCTAATGGTTTTTGTGAAGTGGAAGGTGCCAGCAAAGTTTTTGTTGCTGGTGATTCAGGCTCTTTCCCAGGCCCTGAATGGATGCCTAAGCAAGCGCACATGGCAGACCTTCAAGCGCAGGCAGCTGCTAAAAATGTATTAGATGTGCTGAACTCAAAGCCTGCAAGTCATACTTTCAAAATTGAGTTGATGTGTATTGTTGACTCAAATAATAAAGGCATGTATGTGTCTCGCACCATGAAGGGTGGAATAATGTTACCAAATTGTCGCTTAATGCATTTTGCTAAGAAAGTGTTCGGATGGTGGTATTTACGTCAATATCGATAAGGATAAAATTATGTCAGATTGTTTATTTTGTAAAATTATTAATGGTGATATTCCAGCTGAAAAAATTTATGAAGATGATGATGTACTCGCTTTTCATGATATTGGCGCACAAGCGCCTCATCATTTTTTAGTTATTCCAAAAACACACATTGCCACATTAAACGATGCCAAAGATTAAGCACTGGTAGGTAAGCTCACTTTAACAGCTGCTAAAGTCGCCAAAAAGTTTGGATTTGCTGACGATGGTTACCGCGTGGTGATGAACTGTAACAAACAAGGCGGGCAGACGGTATACCATATTCATCTGCATTGTTTAGGCGGTCGTCAGCTCACCTGGCCACCTGGTTAGCGATACATAGAAACTCTCTAGGAGAGTTAAAACTTTATTCTTTTTGGGTTGTATTTCTTCAAAATAAGGCTAAAATTCATGCCTTAATTTTTATTTTTATTTTAATATCATGAG
>ENA-ORXI01001558-ORXI01001558.1-sediment-metagenome-genome-assembly--contig:-NODE-1558-length-17593-cov-4.801838_pt1 | contig 17593 bp, 12 predicted proteins | sample MGYA00237861_ERZ511468 | MGnify/ENA primary metagenome ERZ511468 (study PRJEB26299, sample SAMN06266213) | sediment metagenome | isolation source: Hudson Canyon methane seep mesocosm | place... | reverse complement strand
ATATTCTGATGAATGAAGATTACAAAAACGGGGCACGTCTAATTGACGTTCTGGAGGCCTTATAATGATTAGAACTACACAACTGTTCAGAGCTATTTCAGCTATCGCATTTAGCTTTATTGTATCCTCTGTGACAGCAAACCCAGCCTTTGATGTCATGAAAGTTACGGTGCCGGAGCAAAGCTTGCCTGCACCTGAGTTTTCATTATCGACCCTTGATCAACAGCCTATAAACTTGTCTGACTATAAAGGCAAAGTGGTTGTGTTGAATTTCTGGGCGACTTATTGCATTCCATGCAGAATAGAAATGCCTTCGTTAGAAAAATTATCTCAGAAATATAAAGATAACGATGTATCTGTAGTGGCGATATCTCTTGATGAAGACAAAGAAAAAGCCATTAAAATGCTGGTCAATAGAATGAACCTGACCTTTCCTATTGCTTTAGAAGGTCAGGCTTCAGGTGATGACTATCAAGTGTCTGTACTTCCTGTGACTTACATCATTGGTAAAGATGGATTGTTGCTGGGTCGGGTTGTGGGTGATAGAGACTGGGCCAGTGAAGAGGCTGATGAGTTGATGAAGGCCGTTTTGATAGACTAATTATCCCCCAATTTTAGTCATAATGCACACGTAGCCTTGATGAAGCGAAGCGGAATCAGGGTTTTATCACTGAAGCCTGAAGCGTCACGCATTAACCTCAAGATGCAGATATCAACTTATCGATCTCCTTGATTCCGTTGCACTGCATCACGGCTACGGTGTTTTTTTTCGTATATATAACCTTTCGACTAGAGCAGTTACACTAATTTCTTTCTTAATAAATTGACCTAAGCTAATTCCTTATCTGTTCTTTAATGGCTATATTATCTTCTGTAAGTACCATCTTCTAAAAACAATATTTTAAAAACATTGCGCTGTAAACAGAGCAAAGGTAAGCCTCGGAGGGATTATGAAAACGGTTGTAAGCATCAGCCTAGGACGTGATGCGCTTGATTATGATTTTAAAACAGAGTTTCTGGGTCATCAATTCAGAGTGATCAGAATTGGTACTAATAAGGATGTGAAAAGGGCGGAAGCCTTGCTCAAAGAATGGGAGCATAAAGCCGATGTAATAGGCCTTGGGCGTGTTCGTGATCATTATAGTGTCGGTACACGAAATTTCATCCAAAAAACCACCCGTAACTTAGAAAATAAAGTGAATAGGGTATCTGTTACCACGGGCGCGACGCTTCGGGGTATTTTGCATGAGTGGGCTATCCGTCATGCACAAATAGAGCAGGGTAACTTTTTTAATAATTCCAGAGTATTGTTTTTTAGTGGCGTGGCTAACTATAAAGCTGCTGCTGTGCTCGGTGAATATACTGACAATCTACAGTTTGCCGATGCTATATTTCAGTTGGGCGTGCCGAAGCTCATCACCTCATTAAGTGCACTGGAGCTTTATGCAGCAGGCACTCATGCATTAAACAAATGGTCTCCACCTCATGTATTGTCGCCAACAGTGATACCCATTAAAGAGTGGAATCAATTTATTGTTAAAAAAGCGGTACAGAAGGCTGATGTTATTGCTGCGACTTATGAGGAAGTTGAGAATTTCTCATTAGAAGAATTAGGCGGTAAAACACTGCTTACCTCAACGGTTTCAGAAGAACGCCTGGAAAGCCTGAAGAAAAAAGGCGTTAACATGGTTGTGGATATAAGCCCGCAGCTGTTTGATGTGAGTGTGGGCGTAAATGTTATTGAAGCGATGATTTTGGCTGCGCTTAACAAGAAACCAGGTGAATTAACGCAAGATGACTACTTGGAAATATTAACGACCTTAGACGCGGAACCGCGAATTTTATTCCCTGCAGGGTACAAGCGACTTAACCGATTTGCATTTGTTATTCACCCTTTGTCGCAGCAGTATTTCCGTAACGCCAAACCTTTAGATATGGTGGCAAAATTTTCCCCGCCTGTTGTAATGAATACCGTAGAGAGAGCGATGGCTTATGCACCGCCCTTTGTTTATTCCCACGTTTCCGGTATTAAATCTCCCACGGGTGATGAGGCTGAGGGTTGGTTAATTACGGTAGGGGGAACACCAAAAGAAATCATGGCGCATAGTCCTGAGTTTACCTACCGTCGCTTATTGGCTGCGGCCAGAATGGCGAAAAGAATGGGTGCTCAAATTATGGGGCTGGGTGCTTTCACTAAGGTAGTGGGTGATGCCGGTATAACTGTGGCTAAACGAGCCCCCTTACCTATTACAACAGGCAATAGTTACAGTGCCTCTGGTGCTTTATGGGCGGCCAATGAGGCCACTAAACGTCTTGGGCTTGTTGAGGTGAACAAAAAAGGCAAGGTTCAGGGTAAGGCCATGGTTGTGGGAGCAACAGGGGCGATAGGTTCTGTTTGTGCTCGATTAATGGCTAAAGCGATTACTGAGATACACATGGTCGCTCCTGAAACAGCTAAGTTGCTGGCGCTTAAAGAGACTATTTTGAAAGAAACGCCTGATGCCAAAATTCATCTGGCAACCTCTGCCGATGCAGATAAAGACCTGTCAGAAATGGATATGATTGTTACGGCTACTTCAGGTGCCGGTAAGAAGATTCTGGATATCATGAAGGTTAAGCCGGGCTGTGTTATTACCGATGTAGCCAGACCGCTGGATATTCCTGCCAGTGATGTGGCAAAACGCCCTGATGTATTGGTTATTGAGTCTGGCGAGATTGATTTACCCGGCGATGTGAAAATGAAGGATATTGGTCTTCCTAAAGGGGTGGCTTATGCCTGTTTGGCAGAAACCATTGTTCTTACCTTGGAAGGGCAGTTTGAGAACTTCACTGTAGGCCGTAATATAGAGTGGGAAAAAGTGAAAGAGATTTATACTCTAGGCCTAAAGCACGGTATGAAACTCGCGGCTATATCTGGCGTGAATGGCGTTTATTCTGATGAAGATATTAATAAAGTCAGAGAACTGGCCATTAAAAAACGCGCTGAGATGAAAAGAGTTGAAGAGACCAAAGTGGTGAAGCTGAAAACGCGTCGTCCGGCTAAAAAGAAGGCGACATCTAAAGCTTGATATTTTGTTGCGCACTTATGATTAAAATTGAGGCCCTGATTCTGTTTACTGCATCAGGGTTTATTTGCTACATCAAAGCTTCAAATGCTGTTTTCTATACTCGGTTGGTAAACTGCCTGTCCACTGTTTAAACATCCGGGCAAAATAAGATGGGTCATTAAAATTCAGTTCTGATGATATTTGTATAATTGACAAGCTGGGGTCACGGAGGAATTTTTTTGCCAGATCCTTACGTGTTTCATTAACAATTGTTTGGTAGTTGGTGCCTTCTGCCTGTAATTTTCGGCGGATGGTTCGTGAACTCATATTGAGTTTTTTGGCCAGAGATTCTAAATTTGGAAATTCTTCCTTCAGGTTACCTAATAGATCTTTGATTTTATGTTTTAGTAATAGATGTGCCTGCTGCTTGAAAAGTAACTTATTACAATTCTTTAAAGCTGTTTTCAGGGTAGCCTCGTCGTAGAACATTAGCGGCAACTCAGCAAATGAGGCCGGCGCTGAAATACAATTCAGCTCACTGTTAAAGTGAATATTCTGGCCAAGAATTTTTGTATATTCTTCTTTGTAAAGCGGAGCTGGGTAGGCAAACTGATAGGTAAATTCGTTACAATCTTGTTGTGTTAAAAGCCGGGCTATAGACAGTACGCTAGAGGCCATTGCTTCATCAAAAAAATGTAATGCTGTTTCAATGTGGCTGTGCAGCGTACTACCGTCTGTTTCTGGTGGGGGGTAAACGTGTGAGTCCGGGTTAATTGCCAGTGTTAATTTCCCCCTTTTTATTTCGGTGATTGCAGTGAATGCCGAAAACCGTATTTTGAAATACATGCAAACAATTTTTAAGGCATCCCCGAGATTTTTACTACTCATTACAGCTATGCCTAGCATGCCATGAGCGGTAACGCTGAGATGTTGGCCCAGCATAAGTCCTAAGTGAGGCGTGTTAGTAAGGCTGACTGCATTACTGGCGAGTCGGATTATTTGATTGATAGAAATAACTTGATCAGCACTGTGCAGTTCGGCAGGTGTCATGCCTGTGCCTTCAAGAATAGCCTCTTCCGATATGCCGTAGCTGCTGGTTAATCGGACAATAGCCGCAGAATAGTTAGCCGCCATTACGTTTTCATTAAAATCTATCGACATCTTAATTTTAGGCCTGTCTTGAAATTGCAAACACCGGATAAGAGCATATAGCTTACCTTTATTAGAGTAATAACTCTAATCTTGATTGTTAACTGTGTCCCATAATTATGACGGCGAACTCAATTTACCTTTATCCCTTATCTCAGGCCCTAAAAAAGCCCAACGCCTCTGTCAATATACTCTGTTCTTGCGCGTGGTATGCCATCAAGGGATTCTTTGAGGTTTAATGTCAGCCCGTTGGGTATATTTAGATAGCTTCCCTGTGTGGCGTTAATAAACTGGCTTGCATCAGGGTTTATGGTTTTTATATCTTTGAGCCACTTAAGGTCTTTTGACTGAAAAGATAAAAAGGAGCCTGTTTCAGGGCCGGTTAAATAACTTCTACCATCACCTTCAGTTACTTCTCCAATTGCCAGGGTTTGAAACTGCTCAAGGTCGAAGCATGTATTAATACCAATGACAGCACAGTCCTGAACGGTCAGTTTTATATCTTTACCATCAATCTCTACTTCACTGGAGAGCGCGGGGCCTAAAAGCCATATAGCAGAGCGAGTCAGAAAGCTGGTGTCTTTAATAACAAACTCTTCGCCATTCGGGATTCCTGCCATGGTTGCTCTGATGGGGTCAGGGTCTCCATTGGCATCTAAAAGAACGGCTTTACTTTGTAAGGGATCACCAGAGGTAAGGTAAGGAGCCAGTAACACAACCAGTTTATCGGCAAAGTTACCATCGGATGATGCATCCTTGAGCCCCTCGCCCTTGTCGAGAACATCTATATTCAGGTTGCCGGTTAAAGACTTAATAGTGCCGGATAAAAGCCCTTCAGCTTCACCAAAACCGATACGCACACCAATAGGCTCTCCAGTGGTTTCGTCTAGTGCAAACTCGATAAATGGATCACTTATCTTAAATGGCACGATCTCTCCGTCAGAAAAGTGTGAACCATCGTCTTTTAAGGGCATGGCTACTCTGGGGTTTTTGTCATAATAGCTTGAGTCGTAAATAGTACCTAGAGAGAAGCCTTCAAAAATAATATCAGCGTCTCTGGCTTCGCCTCTGGGGTCGTCTCGTTGATATTTACCAAACTCAAGATAGTCTGCATTTAACTGTGTTTCTATATCCATTCCCAAATTGATGCGCATATACTTTATGTTGTTATCTGCGCTGGCATAGGTGTTTTCATCAATAGAAATATAAGCCTGACCGACTATTTGGGATAGTTTGCTATCTTCTATTGCCTTTAGTTCCGCCATAGAGAATGAAGGGGTAAGAATGGTTGCAACAACTACAAAGAAGAATATAGCCATATCCATATACGGGCACCTTGCTTATTAATATATGTTATTTTTCTTCATATTATTAATGTTAAGAAAGGTGATCTCGACTATTTAGGCCTTATTGTAGGACATTCAGGTCAGTGGATTGGCCGTGTGACCTGTTCGTTATTTATACGCCCACCGATTTTAGTCATAAGTGCGCTACATCAAAGCTTCAAATGTAGCTTCCTATACTCGGTTGGTAAGCTCCCTGTCCACTGTTTAAACACTCTGGAAAAATAAGATGGGTCACCAAAATTTAGATCAGATGATATTTGTATAATCGACCGAGAGGGATCAAGAAGGTATGTTTTCGCAAGTTCTAGTCTTTTTTCATTTACTATTTTCTGGTAACTGGTGTCTTCTGCCTGTAGTTTTCGGCGGATTGTTCGTGAACACATATTGAATATTGAAGACACCTTCTCAATATTGGGAAGATCCCCTTTCGCATCGTCCAGCATCAGCCTTATTTTATGTTTCAGTAAATGAGGTGTTTCTTGTTTCAAAAGTGAAGTGCTACAGTTTTTTAGCGCTAATTTAAGTGTGGCCTCGTCGTAGAATGGTAATGGCAGTTCTGCAAATGACGCGGGGGCTGTAACACGATTAACTCCTTGGTCAAAAAACACATTATCCCCCAGTACTTTTTTATACTCTTGGCTGTAGCTTGGAGCCGGGTATGAAAACTGATAGACAAATTCGTCACAGGTTTGTTGTGTTAAAAGCTTTGCGATAGCGTGTACGCTGGAAGATATGGCTTCAATAGCAAAATAGATTGCGGTATCAATGGTAGGGCTGTTGGAATTAATCGGTAGGTCTTGATTGATGGTCAGTATCAGTTTGTTGTCTTTAGTTTCATTGCTTGCTGACAACACAGTGAGCCGTGTTTTTAAATACTGGCAAACAATATTTAATGCATCACCCGGGTTTTTACTGCTCATGATAGCAATACCCATCATACCGTGAGCCGTAACATTGAGATTTTGTCCAAGCATAAGGCCTAAATAGGGAATACCTGTTATGTTTATTGCATTGTTGGTGAGCCTGGCATTTTGATTAATAGAAAACATTTGCTCAGTATCATGCAATTCTGAGGTGCTTATACCGGTGCCTTCAAGCATTGCCTCTTCTGACGCACCATAGCTGTGAGCTAGCCTAATAATGGCCGCAGAGTAATTAGCGGCCATTACATTATTATTAAAATCCATCTCCATTTTATACTTAGCCTTTCCCTAACCTGCAGATTTCATTGTAAATTTACAGTCTCAAAAAAGTCATAGCAAGGTAATATCGGACAATAAACAGTCGTTTGCTTGTTAACTAGGTCTCATTACTTTATCTGTGTCCGTGGTTTACGTTAATTCGTCCATAAAAGTCGCTTTGTCTGCCCGTAATTTTCTTAAGCTATCGAAAATTCAGTAATTTTAGATATAAAAATAAGATGATTAGGTTGGTGACAGGGATGAACTACGTGAATAAAACAAGATATTTTCTGAGAAATTCTATTCTGAGAGGGCTGTTAGCAGGTTATCTGGTAGTTTTGGTCTGTGTTGTCTTATCATTTTCAGCTTTTGCAGAACTTCAGCCTATTTCAGACTCAGAAATGTCGAATGTAACAGGCCAGGCATTGATTTCGATCGATAAATACCAGTATGCAGGACACGATTTTACTCGTATAAACCTAGGCTTGGATATTGAAACCCAAATAAATATAGATACGCTGGAAATGGGTACTTATCACCGCTGGGAAAACCATCCATCAAACCCCGGCTTAAATGGCACCATGTGTGCTACCTGTACCGGAGCGGAAGCAGGGCTTGAAGCGCAGGGGTCAGATATTAAAATTGATAACTTTGCTCTTGGTTCTATTGACCCTGGCACCGGCGAGATACAACCATTTTCTATAACGGATCCATTTATTGAGCTTGCATTTGATGAAAGCGGCGCAGCATCCGGCTTTCGAGTAGGGTTTGGGAAAGCAAAAGGGTGGCTTTCGGGTGATATAAGAAGTTTAACGGGTAATGTCGATATTTCAATTCAGGATACCGCCAGGGGCTTGGCAGAAACGCAACCGAATTGTAGTCTTAGTGGTGCTTGGTCATGTTTGCTTGGTGGGTTATTGGGAGCCTTAGGGCCAACTTTATTAGGGGATGCCCCTCTAGGGTCGGATGCATTGTTAGTCGATAGTGAGGGGCAGCCAGACCCCATTCGAGCCACTATGTTAGGCATGCAGAGTGGATCTGCGCTGACGGTGGATTCTAAAGGAGAGCTAGGTTTTTTTGATGGGTTCTTAGTGAATACTCTGATCTTTCTTACCCCTTCAAAGTATAACGCCTCGAGGAACGGAGACATTATTAAATTTCACTCATCTGGCTGCGATATATTAACCATTAATCTGTGCTTCCCACTAACAAATTTTAAAAGCTTTGAGTTAGGGCGTGACAAACCGGAAGGTACTGATGGTTTTTTCATCTCTGCGCAAACAGAGGCCGTGGAATGGGCTCAGACTTTTCAAGATGGTCCTGGTAGTGCCGTTACTTCAGGTCAGGCTACCGGCTTGGGTTCGTATTTCAACCTGCCCAACAATGGTATCGTGGTTAACCTTGATGAAGCATTGAACGGAATTCCAAGACTCCGAACAGAGTACATTGATCGTGGGCATGGTTTGTTTTAAGTGCTTATTGGGTGGAGAGTTAATTATGAAAAGACATCTGATAGTGTTTAGCGCTAGCGTTATGGTTCTTCTGTTGCTAATAACGTCAACCACCATGGCAGAGCCTGTAGCACTTAGCTCTACAGAGCAGGGGTGGGCGACTGTTTTTGATGTTCCGAAACTAAGCCACAAAGAAGTTTCTTCTTCTGAGCTGCACTACCGATTTTCAGGCTCTACTGGTGACGGTGTATATGTATCGTTATATGTGAATCTTCTCAACCAAAGAAATACAACAAAAAAAGAATGTCGGGCGCATTATCAGTCAAAGACCTCTAGGTTGTTGATGGTTGACCAGAGAACGATAAAAATCGAAAAGTTGGTAATGCTGGACATGGTGAGTTATAAAGCCAAAATTGAATTTAAAAATAAAATGTATGATATGCCAAATACTCACTTCTATTTTATGCTTAATGGCCATTGTGCTGATTTGCATGTGGGGGGATCACCAAGCTACCTGAATTTTGATCAAGTCGTGACGGACATTAAATCTTCTCTGATTCAACCTTCATTGAATAGTAATATGCTGCTTTCAAACAACCTATTATTCTAATAAAACTATACTTGCACGATAATTAGAATAGGCGAACACCTCACAAATTAGCATTTATTTATTGCTTAAAACCCGAACTACCAATAGAGTGCATATTCAATATATGCACATATGTTCGGTTTATAAAGTGAAAGGGGGGATAAAAATGCTAGCACTGATATTTATGATTATTACCTGTGGTGGTGCGTTTCTTCTGAGTTCAGTGGGTTACTATCTTCATGCTAGCCTCAATGTTTCCGCTGTTCTGATTCCTTTTGCTTTATTGTCTTGTGTTGTTGTTATTTATCTGGTGATATTCAGTTATATCTTTGGAATAGCCTGGTTTGCCCGCTCTCATCGCCCTGATCACATGAGAATTGAGATAAAAGAAACGTTTCGCTTAGTGCTAGGTGAAATCTCTTTTTCCATGGTGCTTTATCTTATATTGACTCCTTTATCCGCTCTTCCCTGGATGAAAAACCCAACCAGAAAAGCAATAGAAAATCATGAAGGCTTACCCGTACTGATGGTACATGGCTTCTTTTGTAATGCGGCTTTTTGGATGCCAATGAGACGATTTTTACGCAAGAAAGGTTTTGGGCAAACCTACAGTGTTACGCTTGATCCTCCATTGTTTGGAGATATAGAAAAATTTACCCAGCGCTTATCAAAGCGAGTGGATGAAATTTGTGAGCAAACGGGTTCAGAAAAAGTGGTTGTTGTGGCTCATAGTATGGGGGGCTTAGTGGCTCGTAATTATATCCATAACTTTGGTGGCGATAAGCATATTGAAAAGTTAATAACGCTGGGAACACCTCACCACGGTACTACCATTGCTGATACCGTATTCTTCATGGGGCGACACCTTCGCCAAATGAGACGCTGGTCGAATGAATGGTTGAATAAACTGAATGAGCATGAACATAGGCCTGCTTTGGTGCCGACTGTTTCTATTTTTAGCTACCACGACAGCATTGTTTCACCCCAGGAAAGCCCAATACTAAAGCATGCCAGAAATATCCCGTTAAGAGGGATTGGTCATTTAGAAATGCCTTTTTCAAAGTCTGTTCAAGACTTGGTATATCAAGAGTTAATTCCTCTGTCTGATTGATAATTATCATCTTTTACAAAAGTTCCTAATCACGAAAGCCCTTAACATTGTGATGCGCAAGCACATCACAATGTCTGCCTTATTACGCCAATCCCACATAACTCCCCCGTAGTATTGTCAGCATAGCTGATTTTAGTGCTGCTTTACTCTTTTGAGTTTTCGGGGTACGCTTGTGCTCTCAAAATATGATATATCGCAGTTATGAGTCACAATCATGAATACAACTACATCAAATACAATACAAACAATGGGTTTATGGCTAGCACGGAATATAACCAATAGTTCAAGCTTTAAAGCCTATTTCGAGCCTATTACACAGATGTTTATGCCGCAGTGGCGTGCCGATCGTTTTCGTAGCAAGCTTGTGTCTATACGTAAAGAATCAGCTGACATGTATACGCTAATAATTAAACCTAATAAAAACTGGACGGGTTTCAACGCAGGGCAATATCTAGAGCTTACCGTAGAAAAAGAGGGGGCTTGGATCAGTCGATTTTTTAGTATCTCAAGTAGCCCTGCCTATTTTCAGCAGAGTGGTTTAATTGAAATTAGTATTCGTATTCAGGAGAAGGGTCAGATTACACCTTGGTTACCTCAAGCACTCAAGGCGGGTAGTGTGCTGAATATATCTGAAGCTCAGGGTGAATTTGTTTTAAGCCCTGCATTGAAACCCACTTTAATGATTGCGGGTGGCAGTGGCATTACCCCATTTCGGTCGATGTTGCAGCAAATTGCACTTAAAGGTTTGGCAATAAATACCCCTGTCACCTTGATGTATTACGCTCGCAGCAGTGAGCATTTCTTATTTCGAGAAGAGCTTCAGCAGTTTGAAAAGCAAGCGCCCAATCTCGAAGTTCATTTTATTGATACAGATGATGTTGGTTTTTTCAGTGACGCGCACTTGTTAGGTTTTTGTCAGGACTTTAAGCAGCGTGATATTTATATTTGTGGCCCAGGTCCGATGATACTGCATGCCAGAAAGGTGTTGAAAGGCCAAAAGGCTAATGATGACAAAATCCATTATGAGTTTTTTGGACCAGAACCTGTTTCTTTAGAGGCCTCAGATAAGACTGTTAACGTACTATTTCAGCGCTCTGATAAGCAGGTTAGCACTGATAATACAGAGCCAAAAAACTTACTGACTTTAGCTGAAGAGGCTTCACTAAAGCCCGTTACAGGTTGTCGAATAGGTGTTTGTCACCAATGTATTTGTAAGAAGCAAAGTGGCGTGGTGTATAACAGCAAAACCAAAACTTATAGTGACACTGGTCAGGAAGAAATACAGCTATGCGTGAGCGTTCCTGTGGCCGATGTGGTTTTAGCGCTGTAGTAAAATTTAAGGATTCAATATTATTATGATCACTAAAAATAAATTAGATGATTTTGCACAAGAGTTAAATCAGATTCGTGAAAATACGATGGCTAAAGTCGGTCAAAAAGATGCGAACTATATTCGAAATATTATTCGCATTCAGCGTGTTAGCGAAATAGGCGGACGTATTGCTTTAGTACTGGGTTTCATAAGCCCTTTGTGGTGGATTGCCGGAGTATTGTTCTTAGCCTTAGCCAAAATATTAGATAATATGGAAATTGGCCATAATGTTATGCACGGTCAATACGACTGGATGAATGACCCGAATATTAATGGTCGTAACTTTGAATGGGATATTGCGGGAGATGCCGATTCTTGGCGCCGTTACCATAATCATGAACATCACACTTACACCAATGTAATTGGTAAAGACAGGGATTTCGGATACGGTCTACTTCGCCTAAGTGATGATATCCCCTGGAAACCAAAGAACCGTTTGCAAGTGTTGGTATACCTTGCCTTGAGTACTTTCTTTGAATGGGGTGTTGCTTATCATGAAGTGGCCGGAGAGCGAATTTTTATAGGTAAGCCTCGTAAAAATAGTACGCTGCCAATTACTCGAAAAGCACTAAAAAATGCCTTCTTCAGTAAAGCTGGCCGCCAGTTATTTAAAGACTATGTATTCTTTCCGTTACTTTGCTGGCCTATGTTTTTTCCTGTATTGCTGGGCAATTTCCTGGCGTGTATTTTAAGAAATTTATGGACCAGCACGATCATTTTTTGTGGTCACTTTACAGAAGATGTTCATACTTTTCAGATTGAAGATTGCGAAAATGAAAGCGAAGGTGAATGGTATTACCGACAAATATTAGGTTCGTCTAATATTGAGGGCAGTCGCTGGTTTCATATTTTGACGGGGCATTTGAGTTGCCAGGTAGAGCATCACTTGTATCCTGATGTGCCTGCACGGCACTACCCTGAAATGGCTAAAGAGGTTCAGGGTGTATGTAAGAAATATGACATTCCTTATAATACCGGATCTTTTGGTAAGCAGTATTTAACGGTGCTTCAGCGGGTTATTAAGTATAGCTTTCCGACTAAAAAAGAGGCGGTAGCTAGCCTTTAAATATGTTCTTAATATCTTCTAGTATCATGTAATTAACAGGCACCAAAATAAGCGTAATAGCAGTGGCGAAGAGAATACCAAAGCCCATCGAAACCGCCATAGGAATCAGAAACTGTGCCTGAGTGCTTTTCTCAAAAATTAAGGGCATTAGCCCTGCAAAGGTAGTGAGTGATGTAAGCAATACGGGGCGAAATCTTGCAGCCCCTGCATTGCTGATGGCATCTAACATCTGTTGGGTGCCTTTATTGTGTCGGTTGATGTAGTCCACCAATACGAGGCTGTCGTTAACCACTACGCCTGATAATGCCAGCATTCCCATCAGACTTAACAGGGTTAAATCCATCCCCATAATCCAGTGACCCATAATAGCTCCCATGGTGCCAAAGGGAATAACGGACATCACAATCAAAGGTTGTAGATAAGAGCCAAACGGAATAGCTAGCAAAGCATAGATAACAAACAACAGCCCTAACATGCCTACCCATAGGCTTTGAAAAGACTCTTGTTGCTCTCGTGCCTCACCTTCCAGTGAATAACTTATACCAGGGTAGCGTGGAAGCACTTCTGCCATGAATGATTGAATGTCACGCTTAATGGCCTCTATATCTGCTAACTCTTTATTAAGGTCTGCTGTTACATTTAGGGTGCGGGCGCGGTCAATACGTCTAATAGCGGCTGGGCTTGTACCGGGTATTAACTGAGCAACTTCATCAAAAGGGACTTCATAGCCTTTAGGCGTGCGGATCAGCATGGTATCGAGGTTGTTGAGCGAGGAACGCTCCGTTGCAGGGTAGCGAACCATCACGCGTACATCGTCACGGCCCCGTTGTATTCTTTGTACTTCGTAGCCCCAGAATGCACGACGTACCTGCTGAGTTATATCTGACAAGGTAATATCAAGCCGGTCTGCCGAAGGTTTTAGTTTAATTTGTAGTTCTTGCTTACCGTCAGAAAGGCTATCACCAATATCAAATACATTGGGGTATTGGCTTAATTGTTGTTTTAACTGGTCAGCCACGGCACGTAAATGCTCAAAGCTTTGGCCGCTTAATTGAACGTCGATAGGGTCTCCGGTGCGACCAATCTCTGCTCGATAGGTGAGTGATTCCGCGCCAGGGATATCGCCAATCATCGCTCGCCATTCTTTAACTAACTCAGTGCTTCGAATATTAACGGTGCGAGTTTCCGGCGATTCTACTTCGAATAATATTCTCCCTTTATTGGCTGATCCACTGCCCGAACCACCCGCATGGCCTGTAGAGGACAAGATGTTTTTAATCACAGACTTACCGTTTCCATCGACATATTTGTTTTGCAGTGCTTGTGCGGCTTCTGTCATGCGCTGAACGTATTGATCCGTCGTTTCAAAAGCAGTGCCTGCGGGCATGGTTAAGTAGGCTCGTGCTGTTTCACTTTCAACTCGGGGGAAAAATATAAACCGGCTCCAGCCGCTGGTGATGAGTGCAATAATGATAATACCAGTGCCTATAAACAGCGATAATGTGAGATAACGATGAGCGAGTGCTCGCTTTAGGGCCGGGCGATAGTAACTTAAAATAGCGCGTTCTAACCCGTTTGCTATACCTTGCTGAATACGGGTGAACCGGTTTTGTTTGGTCGGGTCCGACGGTAGCATTTTAAGGTGCCGTAAGTGTGCAGGTAAAATCCATTTTGATTCGATCAGTGAAAAAATAAGCACCGGAATTACGATTAAAGGTATCTGACCAAATAAAATGCTACGACGGCCTTCGATAAGTGCCAAGGGTATAAACGCTGCAATGGTGGTTAATACCCCAAAGGTAACGGGTACAGATACTTCTTGAGTTCCCTTAATAACCGCATCCATCGGGCTGTCATTATGCTGAAAGTGAGCATAGATGTTTTCACCTGTAACAATGGCATCGTCGACGACAATCCCCAGTACCAAAATAAAGGCAAACAGGCTGAAAATATTAAGACTCACATCAAAAAATGGCATGGTCAGAAAGCCACCCATAAAGCTAATGGGTATGCCCACGCAAACCCAAAAAGCTACGGCAGGACGAAGAAACAGCGCCAGTAGAATTAATACTAATATTCCCCCCTGAACAGCACTGTTGATTAAGGTATTAAGCCTGCCTTTAACAATGCGAGAGCTATCTCGCCAATAGCCAATGGAGATACCTTCAGGTTGGCGCTGGCTAGCCTCTGTTATATAGTCTTTAACGGCATTAGCGATGGTAATTGCACTTTGGTTACCTACCCGATAGACCTCAATCAACACCCCTTGTTGATTGTTAAAACGGATTTTAATAGGCTCTTCTTCAAAGCCATCTTTAATGAATGCCAGCTCACCGAGTGTTAGCCGGGCGCCATCGTCATAGGTAAGAATAACGATTTTCTCGAAGTCTTCTTGTTGATAAGCCTGGCTCTTGGTGCGAATGAGTACCTCGCCGCCAATAGTGCGTACACTTCCTGCTGAGAGGTCGAGAGAACTGCGCTCAACGGCTGCTGCAATGCTACTCATTGAAAGCTTATATTCACGTAAGATACGCTCAGGAATTTCTATGGATATTTCATAGGCGCGGGTAGAGTCAAGAAACACCTGACTGACTTCAGGCAGCATATTGATTTCGTCACGTACTTGCTCTGCAATAACCCGCAGCTCTTTTTCAGACTGCTTACCTGAAACTACTACGCTGATGACTTCTCGACGGTATTGCGCAATTGCGATGGAAGGTCTGTCTGCATTGGCAGGAAAATTATTAATGCCGTCTACACGACTTTTGATATCGTTTAACAGGTCTCGTTTGTTATATCCGTCGGCCAGTTCGGCGGTGACAACCGCAGCGCCTTCGAATGATTTGGAGCGAATGGTTTCTATGCCTTCAAGGTCAAAAATGGCTTCTTCAATAAGGATTGAAATACCTTTTTCGGTTTCTTCGGGAGAGGCTGCACGGTAGGCTACCGCTATATTAATGGCATCACGCTCTATACTGGGAAAAACTTCCAAAGGAATATGCTTGGCTAATGAAACCCCGCCCAGTAGAAGAATGCCAAGCATCAATAAGTTAGCGGCAACAGGGTTTTTGGCGAACCAGGCAATAAGGCCGTGCATGATCTACTCCTTACCCTTGATGGCAACCCGTGTACCTGACACTGGGTTTCCAAGAGGCGTGGTAACGAGCCATTCACCGGTTTTTAAACTATGGTTAATCACCGCATTGTGTTCATCCGTCCAAATCACCTGAGCATCCCTACGGGCCAGTTGATCATTTTCTACCAGTATCACCGTATTGCCTTGATAGAGTGCTCCACGAGGAATCACAAACACATTTTTGAGGGTGTTTGCTTCAATTGATGCTTCAATAAACTGACCAATTTTAAGCGGGGGAGTACCATCATCTCTCTGACGATAAGGGTCGTCAATTTGTGCAACCACATAGAGCTGCCTGTTATTGCTATCAAGCGCACTTTCAGCCCGGCTAATAACTCCTTTCCAATGAAATTCTTTATGACCTTGCCTTACCAGCATATCGACAGGAGGTTTGAGAGCAGGAGTTTGGTTCTGAGTTTCGTCGTCACCCCGGTATTGCTCAGGAATGGTAAGGTAGCCAATTTGTCTTGGGCTTAAAGGTAAGCGTATCTCAACGTAGTCTACTGCATAAATATTGGCGAGTTGTGTATTTGAGCTAACAAATTGCCCCATATCGACTCGTTTTTTAAGAATTCTACCTGCGTAAGGCGCTGTGACTTGAGTACGTTGAAGGTCTAGTTTTACTTTGTTTAGTGTGGCGCGTGCTGAAGCAACTCTGGCTTTGGCTGCTGAGAGTTGTGGTTTACGAAGCACCAGAGCCGATGCCGACTTACCTTTACCAATACGTTTCCAACTAGCTTCAGCTTGTTTTCCTCTAGCGGATTCTTCTTCAAGTTCAAGCTGAGTCTGAATAAGATCAGATTCCGCTATAGTGACTGCAGCTACGTAATCTCTGTCATCAAGATTGACTAAAACATCGCCTGCTTCAAAGAATCCGCCATTTTGAAATTGCGGTGATACTTTAACCAAGGTACCTGACACTTGTGATATTAAGCTGCCCTCTGTTCGGGGGCGCACTTCGCCATAGGTTTTGAGCTTTACGATATATTCAGTACGTTTTAGTTGTATGGCTTCAACGTTCAGAAGCACTTGCTTAGGTTGTGCAGAGCGGTGTGCCTTTGAAGGGTTTTGGCTAATCTGCCAGGCAAAGCTGGCGCTGATTGCCAACACAACCAACGGAAGTAGTATTTTAAGGCTTTGTTTTGTTAATTTATTCATTCATTCATCTGCTCTTCAATAAACGCACCACCCAGAGCCAAGTATAGGTTAATCCGGTTCTGTAAACGCTGGTTTCGAATCTCTATTTCAGTACTTTGGGCACCAAAGGAGCGGCGTTGTGACTCCAATACGGTAATGAAGTCGAGCAAGCCACTTTGATATTGCTCGAAGGCCAGATCTTCAGCGGCTATTGATTCCTCAACCGCTTGCTTCAGTGCGCTTTCCTGTTCTTTTAACAAATGCTCATTTCTCAGCCCTGTTTCGACTTCTTTGAACGCGGTTAGCAGTGCTTGGTTATAATTGTCTTCGGCTATTTTTGCGTTGGCACGGGAGCGTTCCTCTTCAGCTTCTAAGCGCCCTGCATCAAATAGCGGTGCAGTGAGCCCACTAAAAACAGACCAGACAAGATAGTCACTGCTTATTAAATTGCTTAGATCGTCTGAGCGCGTACCAAGATTACCCGTTAAAGATAAACGAGGAAAACGGTCTGCATGAGCTGCAGCCACTCTTTGGTCACTGGCTTCTAATTGCTTTTGACTGGCAATTAAGTCTGGACGGCGTATTAGCAGCTCAGATGGAAGGCCGCTGGGAATAGGGGATGTTAAGGGGGTTAGGTCGTTAACGCTTTTAATGAGGCCTTTGGGATAACGCCCCAATAGTACTTCGAGGGTTCGCTTTGCATCATGAACGGTAGCACTTCGGCTGGCGATTCGTGCGTGCTCTGCGGCTACATCAGCCCGGGCAAGGTATACGTCCAAAGCGCCTCTTAAGCCCAGCTTGAAGTCTTCTTCAATGGTGCTCAAATTATCACTAAGATTATTAAGCCGTTGTTCGACCAGCTTTAGTTGTAGTTGTGCTTCTGCCAGATTAAACCAGCTTCGAGCGACACCCGCCGCTAATGAAAGCTGTGCAGCTTGCCACTCGGCCTCACTTACTTCAAATTCTAAGGTGGCCGCTGAGGCTCGACTTGAAAGCCGTCCCCATAGG